>SWBZ01000987.1_pt1 | contig 55834 bp, 53 predicted proteins | sample 4693031 | NCBI WGS metagenome assembly SWBZ01 (sample SAMN10267274, study PRJNA491770) | bioreactor metagenome | isolation source: DHS bioreactor inoculated with | place: Japan: off Shimokita Peninsula
CCCCCCCAGTAGAGATAGGGTTTCCACCAGCCGGCCGGACCGGCGCGCCTTTTGTGAAGATGCGGACAGAGGCGGCGCAAGACGTCGATGAACGCAACATCGGTGATGATCAGCCGCGCATCCTCATGATCAAGCGAAAGGTTCAGTTCATCATCGCGCGTCGGGCGGTTCTCGTCATACAGCTCGCTAACCGGCCAGTCGCCCAGCAATACGCCCTCCGTATCATGGATGAACAGCTGTCCGTCGGCGAGGGTGAGAAAGACGTCCCTCGCCTTGGCGGCTTTACCATCAAATAAGCGGGCGGCGACGGCCATGGATCAGAAGGCCCCCACATCCATGGCATCGGCGAATCCCTCGCCATATTTCGGCGAATTCACCGAACTTGCCGCGGTTTCCTCGAATACGTCCAGATTCTCGATCTCCGTCGTCTCGCAGATTTTCCGGACGATCGGCACCAGCAAAAAGAGGGTGTAGAGAATATCCATGCCGATGATGAGGAAAATGAAAAGGACAAAGGGCAGGACGACGGCTGCGGCTTTCTGCCAGTAGATTATCGCGCCGAAAAAGCCGCCGACGACAAGCAGGCTGACAAGCATCAGTCCCATCATGACGGCGAAGATCAACAGGACCGACCGGACGCTCAGCCGGGAGGAGAAACGCGCACCGTTGAAGGTGGTCTTTCCGACAAGATAGCGAAATTCCCATATCCGGGTGACGAAGGAAAATATTGTCATTGTGGCAAACAAGACAACACCGGCAAGAACGAGTTTGACCACCCCTTCCCCGCTCCCGCTCTTCGCCGTTTTCACCTGGCCTGTTTCCGCCGCCATCAATGCCTCCATCGAGAGGTCGATCGCACCGGAGGTCGCAACAAAGACCATCGCGGCGACGGCGACCAGCTGCGCGATCAGGATGGCCGGCCAGTAGAGCCGGTACAGATCGCCAGTGCTACCGCTGTAGGTGAATTGCCCGTCGCCGAAATGGGTGTTGTTGAGCTGGTAATTCAGCCGGTAGGCCTGCAGCCAGGGATAGGCCCAGCCGAGCGTTACAAGGGCAACGAAGGACCGCAGGAGGACATTCAGCGCATAGCGGATCGCGCTGCCCGACAGGTAGAAGCGGATGCCCCGCCACGCCGTCCGCGACAGGCGATAGCGCCAGAGCCGGTAGCGGGCGAATTGCCAGAAGCCGTAGAGCAGGACGAAATAGGCGAGCTGCCCGATCGCGTTTACGGCGGGATTGCCGGTCGCAAATGATAGAATTTGGATCACCAAGCTGGAAACAAGCAGGATCGGCACGAGAATGATCATCGCGATCAGGAAGCCGATGAACAGCTCCTTCGCGGTGCCCCGGTACTCCAGGCTATCGCCGCCGATCCGCACCCCCTGCCAGAGCTGCCGGCGGATATGCGTCTTGCCCCAGAATCGGTAGATCCCGAAGGTCAAAAGACCGAAAATCTTGTTCTTTATGAGCCGGATAAGAAGATTCTTCAACGATACCTCGAAGAAGATATCGGAGCCGTTTCCGACCTCCCCCCCCCGGGACTTTCCCCCATCGCTTCCATCGACGACGGGGACTGATCCTGTATCTGACGACATTGGCAAACTCCTATATACGAGCCTGCGATAATGCCCGGAAAATCGTTAACAAAGCAACTATAACGAGGTTAGGGGCATTTTTCCGCGGCAAGGAGGGTTAAATCGCTCACATTTCCGCGCAGGGAAAAGTCGCTGTAATCGAGATGCAGGTCCGTCGCGACGCCGTTGTCGAAAATCTTCATGCCGATCCTGTAGTCCGGCTCGGTCTGCTGCTGACGGAGGTCGAAAAAGGAAATCTGCAGCGGCCAGTAGGTCTTGCCGCGAAGCTTTTCCTCCACTTCCCGGGGCTCGAGAAGCGCCTGGGCCTTGCCGATCACGGCGAGGGTGTCGGAAAGCCCGTCCTCCCCGTTGCCGTCATAGACTTTCGCCGACAGCAGATGGCGGCCGGTCGCCGCCGCCTTCAACAACTGCCGCGTATGCTCCCCCGGGAAGATAACATCGGCCGGCAGTTCCATGTCGTCGATGTTCGGTTCGCTGAACTGCACAAGGAGGCCGTTCTCGCGATGCTCGGCGACACCGCTGTATTTCTCGATAAGCTGGCCGTTCAGCATGTTCGACATGTCAAAGCGCATCATGCGCCCCGCATTATCCTCCCAAGTCGACTGATTATAGTCGGAGATGACGACGTTGCCTTCGAAATTGATCATCTCCAGCACCATGCGCTGATTTACGATCAGGCCGTCGCACTGCTGCTCGACCTTGAGGACGATGCGCCCGCGCACGGCCTCGATCCCGCTGTTCTCCTTCAACTCATCAAGCTTGAGGTCATAGACCGCCTGATGGGAGGCGAGGCGGAGCGGCGCCGCCGCGCTCGGGCCGACGATCGAAAAGAGGCTGACGCCCAGCAGGGCAAGAAAGGTTTTCATCCATTTCATATCGGCGATTGATCCCATTTTGGTCGAACGTTTCTGGCGGTCCTGCCGTCCAAGGGCCAGTAATAACCCGCGAATCCGGTCCTGTGAAGACTTATCGGGTAAAGATCGCGCAAATGCGGCGACTGTGGATATTTGTTCCGCGCCGCCGGGCATAAAATTCCCGTCAAATTTGCGACAAATATGAAGAAACCCTTTAGATTATTTTTTAACCCCTTGAAAATATTGATCTTTATACTTTTCAGGATCTGGCATGAAGTTTGCGGGTAGAGAACCGGAGAATATTGACCGGCCTGAACTTCGGTGCGTGTTGGGAAACGTCAGGGCCGGTCCCGAGTAGGAGATTTGAGTAATGTCATCACCCATGCCGCATATTTCGCCGCTGCAATCCGGTCTGCCGATGGGATTCGACGCAGAAATCGGCGCACAGCTTGAAGATTTGTCCGCCGCCCTCAAGACGAGCCTGCGCCGGCAGGCGCCGGCCAAGCACTGGCAGCTGATCAACCGCATCATCGCCTATGCCGCCAGCGCCGAGCAGCATATCAGCGAACAGCAGGAACGCATCCGCGAGTTGGAGGCGCTGTCCACCACCGATGAACTGACCGGCCTTCACAACCGCCGCGGCTTGCAGGATTTCATGACCCGCGTGCTCGCCATGGCGCGGCGGCATCACGAGGAAGGCGTGCTCGCCTTCCTGGATCTCAACGACTTCAAGGATATCAATGACCGCTACGGCCATAATGCCGGGGACGACGCGCTCTGCCTGTTCGCCGAGACGATCCGCAGAAACCTCCGGACATCCGATTTCGTCGCCCGGATCGGCGGCGACGAATTTGTTTTCGTGCTCACCAGAACGGACGAGGAAAACGGCCGCGCCCGCGCTTTCGCCATCCAGCGCGAGATCAGCGCGACATCGATTTCCGCCCGCGGCCGCAAGGTATTCCTGAAGGCCAGCATGGGCATCGTTCCTTTCGACGGCAACAGCGATTTCAACGAGCTGATGAGCGCCGCCGACCTTGCGATGTACGAGAACAAGAAGGCCAACAAGAAAGCCGCCCGGCGGCCGTAACACCGCCGGAGCGCCATTTTCCCTAGCTGCGGCAGAAAAGCTCGATCGGCTCGCGCACGCCGCGCAGCTCGTGATAGCCGCAGGAACGTAAATTAGACGCCGCCCCGCGCGAGGTCCGGACGAAATCGCCGGACGCGATGAGGTTGGTGCCGAGAACGTCGCACAGCGCCTCGATCCGGTTCACCTCATTCACGGCCGGGCCGATCACCGTGAAATCGAGACGGGTCTCGGAGCCCACATTGCCGTACATCACCTCGCCGACATGCAGCGCGATATCTAGGCCCATCGTCGATTTGCCCTTGTCGCGCCGCTTCACGTTGAGCGTATCGACCCCCTCCATCATGCGCTCCGCCGATTGCAGCGCCGTTTCGCAGATCGCCTGAACCTCATGTGGATCGGTCGAGGAGAGCTCGAATGTCGCGAGCATGCCATCGCCCATGAATTTCAGGATCTCCCCGCCCGCGGCCTCGATCGGGCTCGCCATGCAATCAAGATAGTGATCGAGCATTTCAACGAGATCGCCCTGCCCCATGGTGTCGGAAAGGCTGGTGAATCCCTTGAGATCGGCGAAGAGGAGCACGGCATTGATGCTGTCGACGGACCCGCGCCGCACCTGGCCGGAGAGAACCTTGCGCGAGGTTTCGCGCCCGATATAGGTCTCCAGCACCGATCTTGCGGTCCGGAAGGAGGCAATTCCCTTGGCCGCGAGCCCGAAGACCGGGATCACCCGGCTCAGGAAGCGGAATTCCTCTTCGGTGAACCCGCCCTCCCGGTCGGAGGCCCAGCTTGTGATCAGCCCGGCCTGATGCTCCATCGTTTGATTCTCAAACCCCCAGCCGAAATCGAATATCTGGCAGAACCAGTCGGTCATGCCCTCGTCGCGGAATTCGACGAGAACCGGGAAATCCAGCTCCCCGCCGGTGGCCAGCGGCCGGTGCAGAAAGGTAAGCTTGTTGGTCAGCATGAAGAAGAAGGGACTCGCGAACCAACCCTCTCCCGGCACGTCGGAATGCAGGAAGTTCGTGTTGGTGACAAGCCCTTCGCCGCGCCGCCAGGTATACATGAAGGCGCTGACCTGCGGATGGATGGCGCTGAGCGCGATATTCCCGCGCTTCAACATGACGCCCTGCTTGATCAGCCGTTCGCAGAATTCGGTGAACAGCTCTCGCACCGTCGATCCCGTCAGCCCGGCATCGATCAGCCAGGCGAACAGTTCATCATGGTCGTCGCTTGCCTGAAATTGCCCGAAAGGGTTCTCTTTATTCGCGGTTTCCATACTACCCATGGGACACCCGAGTGATTTCAATAGACCCGCTTGATATAGACTTATTTTACACCTATCAAAGCCGAAAGTGAAAAATTTAGCTGACGGCCCCCGCGCGGGCTGGCTCTCCCGCCATGCCCGTGATAGAAAACGCAAAAGCCCGGAACGAAGAAGGCACCCCATGAACGAGATCAAGAAATACTGGCAGAACTATATCAACGGCGAATGGACCGACGCGGAAGACGGCGAGCGGATCGCCATCGAGAACCCGGCGACGGGGCAAAATCTCGCCGAGGTCGCGCGTGCCCGCAAGGCCGATGTCGACCGGGCGGTTGCCGCGGCGCGCGCCTGTTTCGAGAGCCGGGAGCTCTATAACATGCGCCCGGTAAATCGCGGCGCGCTGATGTTCGAAATTGCCCGCCATATGACCGCGATGGCCGATGAGATTGCCCTTGCCGAATGCCTCGACAACGGCAAGACGCTGACCGGCGGCAAGAACGAAGCGATGGCCGCGGCCCGCTATTTCACCTATTACGGCGGCCTCGCCGACAAGGTCGAGGGACGGATGATCCCGCTCGGCGCGGATTATGTGGATTACACGATCCCCTCCCCCTTTGGTGTTTCGGCGCAGATCGTGCCCTGGAATTTCCCCCTTCAGATCGCTGCGCGGTCCGTCGCCTGCGCGCTCGCCACGGCCAATACGGTCGTCCTGAAATCGCCGGAGCTCTCGCCGCTTTCGACCTATTTTATCGCCGAGGCCTGCCACCGCGCCGGTGTGCCGAAAGGCGCGGTCAATATCCTCTGCGGCTATGGCCATGACTGCGGCGCGGCCCTCGTCTCGCACCCCGATGTCGATCATATTGTCTTCACCGGGTCCGTCGCGACCGGGCAGTCGATCCTTCGCGCCGCCGCCGATCGCGTGATTCCCTGCGTGATGGAGCTGGGCGGCAAATCCGCCGCCGTCCTCTTCAAGGATGCGGATATCGCGCAGGCGGTCAATTCCACGGCAAGCGGCATCTTCACCCATGCCGGCCAGGTCTGTTCCGCCCAGTCGCGGCTGATCGTGCCGAAATCGCTAGAAGATGAAATCGTCGGAAAACTGGCCGCCAAGGCGAAATCGCTCTCCATCGGACCCGGGATCGATGGCCACGACATGACACCGGTGATCTCGGCCGGTCAGGCCGACAAGATCGAGGGGATGTGCCTCGCCGCCGCGCAGGCCGGGGCGGACGCCGTTACCGGCGGGCGCAAGCGCAGCGATCTTCCCGGCCATTTCATCGAGCCGACGATCTTCACGAATGTCGCGCCGGAGATGACCATTGCGCGCGAGGAAGTCTTCGGCCCGGTCCTCTCCGTCCTCACCTATGACGACCCGGAGGAGGCGATCGCCCTGGCGAACGGCACCGACTACGGCCTCTGCGCCGGGGTCTATACGAAGGATCTGGCGATGGCCCATTGGGCGGCGGACCGTCTTGTCGCCGGGCAGGTCTTTGTCAATGAATGGTTTGCCGGCGGCATCGAGACGCCGTTCGGCGGCATGAAACGCTCCGGCTATGGCCGGGAAAAGGGGCAGGAAGCGCTGCTGAACTACGTCCAGACGAAGAATGTCGGCATCCGGATCACCGGCGGCGGCGGCGGACGTCCCGGCGGTTGAGACAATTATCGAATTAACAACAGAGGTGAAAAATGGCAGGCAAAATTGACGCCCATCTGGCCAAACTCGGCATTGAAATCCCGGCGGCGACGGCTCCGGCGGCGAATTATGTTCCTTACGTGAAGACCGGCAATCTCGTCTTCGTGTCGGGACAGGTCCCCTTCGTCGATGGCAAGCTCACCTATCAGGGGAAGGTCGGCAAGGATTTCACGACGGAGGAAGGCATGGCCTGCGCGCGGGTCTGCGCCCTCAATATCCTTTCCCAGGTGAAGGATGCCTGCGGCGGCGATCTCGACAAGGTCGTGCGCTGCGTCAAGCTGAGCGGCTTCGTGAACTGCACGGACGGCTTCGGCGAGCAGCCGAAGGTCGTTAACGGCGCCTCCGACCTGATGGTTGAGGTTTTCGGCGACAAGGGCCGCCACGCCCGCTTCGCCGTCGGCACCAATGCCCTGCCGATGAATGTCGCCGTCGAGGTCGATGCGGTCTTCGAAATCAGCTAATTGAAGGGGGAGCGCGGCATCCGCGCTCCCCTCCTGATTAGCTTTTCACGCAATAGGTCAGCGCGATAAAGGGCGGCATGACGGGGATGGCCGCCGGCGACGTCTTGTCCGTCATCGTCGTCCGGGTCATCTGATAACCCTTGTTGTCATTATCGGACCCCTTGCTGCCCTCGTTATTCGGGACCGATACCGTTCCGCCGTTTTCGGAATAGAAAATATCCTCATATTGATGGGTATGCGGCGGAAGATTGGCCGCCGCGAGGGTGACGTTCTCCTGCCCGCCGCTGGTTCCCGCCTTGTGGGCGCTCAGGGCCTGGCCGTCCGCGCCCTTGCCCGGTGAGCTCGTCGCGGCGCCGACAATGACCCGGCTTGCCGCCTTGGTATAGAGGCTCCAGCCCGACGGGCAGCTCGAGACGCCATCGAAAGCCATCACCGCGCCGCTCGCCACGTCGGTGCCGCCGCCGGAACTTGCCGCCGGCTTATCGAAATAAATAACAAGTAAGGACGTAATGACAGCGGCCACTGCCCCGCCGACAAGCGCGCCGATCCCGACTTTGATCCAATCCATTTTATTTTCTCCACAATAATCTGCCGCAGCAGGTCAAATAGTTAAATTGCACTCCCCTTATACATATATAAGTTGTATTATTTTCAAGTTATTTTCGTTAAAAGTTGTCCATAATTTTTTTTGATTTGACCCCGCGCGGCGAAAAGTTATCTGCTAGACTATGGTTTCCAACAATTTTTCAGAGTTTTCCGGGCCGGATGTCTGACACCCCAACGATCAAAACCCTTCAATCCATCACCGAGGTGAGCGAGACGGACTGGAACGCCTGCCTCGCGAATGACCATCCTTTCGTCATGCACCAGTTCCTCCGGGCGCTCGAGGAAAGCGGATCGGTCTCCGCGGAGGCCGGATGGATGCCGTACCATCTTGCCCTTGAACTGGACGGCCGCATCGCGGGGGTGGCGCCGATGTATGTGAAGGGTCACAGCCAGGGAGAATATGTCTTCGATCACAGCTGGGCCCATGCCTATGAGCGCGCCGGCGGAAAATATTATCCCAAGCTCCAGCTTTCCGTCCCCTTCTCGCCGGTGACAGGGCCGCGCCTGCTGGTCCCGGAAGGGCCGGTGCGCGAAATTCACCAGCGCCTGCTGTTGCAGGGCGCGAAGGAGGTCGCCACCCGGCTTAATCTGTCCTCCGTCCATGCGACCTTTCTGGAGCCGGAGGAACGCGATCTGATGGAGGCGGACGGCCTGCTGATTCGCACCGGGGAACAGTTCCACTGGGTGAATGAAGGCTATGAAAACTTCGATGACTTTCTCGCGCAACTCTCCTCGCGCAAACGCAAGGCCATCCGCAAGGAACGCGCGGGCGCCCTGGAAAACGACCTGGAATTCGAGATACTAACCGGCAGCGACCTTTCCGAGATTCACTGGGACGCCTTCTTCAACTTCTATATCGACACGGGCAACCGGAAATGGGGAACCCCCTATCTTAACCGCCGGTTTTTCAGCCTGCTCGGGGAGTATCTCGCCGATGCGGTGGTGCTGTTCATGGTCAGCCGCGAAGGGCGCTATATTGCCGGCGCGCTGAATCTGAAAAGCCGCGACTGCCTCTATGGCCGCTACTGGGGCTGTGTCGAGGATCACCGCTTCCTGCATTTCGAAACCTGCTACTACCGCGCCATCGACTATGCGATCGGGCATGGCATCCGCCGCGTGGAAGCCGGCGCGCAGGGTCCCCACAAGCTCGCGCGCGGCTATCTGCCCGTCGAAACCTATTCCGCCCACTGGCTGCGCGATCCCGGATTTCATGATGCCGTCGCCGATTATCTGCAGACGGAAACCCGCCAGGTCGAGGCGGAAATCAACTACCTCGCCAGCCATTCGCCCTTTCGCCACGAAAATTCGGAATAAGCCTCCGCGCGGCCCTATATGAGAAAAAACAATTGTTGAATTTTCCGGTGTTTTGCGGTAGTTTGAAATTGACGTTTACGTAAACGTAAAGGCAAGCCGCAAGATGCTGCCAGGAATAACGATATAAATAGGGATGATCATGACTGACCATATTACGCAGGACCCCATCTATAATACTGTGAACCGGGATGATTTTCCGGCGATGCTGGACGTGGACCGTTATGGGACGCGCACGGCTGCCTTCGATGGCATTATCTCCGCGACGCATGATCATTTCTGGGATCCGCTGGATGCCACCTATCTCGATTTTTCGAGCCCCTTTGACATCTCCTCCGACTATATCATGCCACCGGAAACGATTCCGGAGCTGCAAAGCGCCGTTGCCGACAGGCTGGACGAAGGCCAGAAAATCCAGCTCGCCAACGAAAGCACCCGTTGGAGCCTGTCCGCCATCCTCCATGGGGAACAGGGCGCGCTTTCCTTAAGCGCCAGCCTCTGCCATATCATGGTCGATCCGGGTGCGCAGGAATATGCCTCCAACCAGACGCGGGAAGAGGCGCGGCATGTCACGGCCTTCAGCCGCTATATCGGCGCCCGCTGGGGCCGCCCGTACCCTGTTGGGGAAGCCTTCGGTGAATTACTGAATGAGCTGGTCGGCGCCGAGGAAGTCTACAAGAAGCTGGTCGGCATGCAGATGCTGGTCGAAGGGCTCGCCATGGGCGCCTTCGCCAATATCCATGCGAAAACCAATGATCCGCTGCTGAAACGGCTGACCCAGCTTGTCATGACCGACGAAGCCTTCCATCACAAATTCGGCAAGATCTGGGCCGACAAGACCATCCCGAAACTCACCGCAGAAGAGCACGCCCGTGTCGAGGATTGGGCGGCCAGATGTTTCGAGACAGTCCTGTTCAACCTGATCAATATCCGCCAGAAACGGGTGATCTATGAGCAGTTCGGCCTGGAATGGGAATGGGTCCGCGACGCCTGCCGCGAGGTTTTTACCGACGCCGACCGGCGCGAGACCCTGAAGGAATCGACCAATATTTTCCGCGTGCTGGTGAAGACCCTGCTGAAATCCGGCATCATCACCGACCGCACCCGGCCGATCTATTCCCATTGGGTGGATATGGAGGAAATGGCCGGCGAGAACGAGGATATGGTCGGCTACGCCATCGCCGATGAGGGGATCGAGTATCTGAGGGGCCTCAACGCGGGCCGCAAGGTCATCGGCCAGAAGTAACGGACGTAACAGAATAAAAAAGGCGGGAAAAGCTCCCGCCTTTTTTGTTTTCGCTATTTATTTCTCCACCATCTCGGTGTCTTTACTGCCCTTTTTCTTCTTGCGCTTGTCCACGGCGTCCTTGCGGCCAAGCTCTTCCGCGCTTTCGATCTTGAAGGTCAGTTCGCCGGCCTTCACACCGACGGAGACATGGCCGCCCTTGGCGAGCTTGCCAAAGAGCAGTTCCTCCGAGAGCGGTTTTTTGATGCTCTCCTGAATGACGCGGGCGAGCGGACGCGCGCCGTAATTGGAGTCATAGCCCTTCTTCGCCAGCCAGGTCGCCGCCGTATCCGTCAGCGAGATCGTGACATTGCGATCCTGAAGCTGGGTTTCAAGCTGCAGCACGAATTTCTCGACAACGCGCGAGACGACTTCCGGCGGCAGCGGCGCGAACGCAATCGTCGCATCGAGACGGTTGCGGAACTCCGGCGTGAAGAGACGCTTGATCGCCTCCTCATCCTCGCCCTCGCGCACATCATTGCCAAAGCCGATGGCCTGCTTGGTCATCTCATGGGCGCCCGCATTGGTCGTCATGATCAGAACCACATTGCGGAAGTCCACCTGCTTGCCGTTGTTATCCGTCAGCTTGCCATGATCCATGACCTGCAGAAGGATGTTGAAGAGATCCGGATGCGCCTTCTCGATCTCGTCGAGCAGGAGGACCGAATGCGGCTGCTGGTCAATGGCATCGGTCAGCAACCCGCCCTGGTCAAACCCGACATAGCCCGGAGGCGCGCCGATCAGGCGGCTGACCGTATGACGTTCCATATATTCGGACATATCGAAGCGCACCAGGTTGAGCCCCATGATGGAGGCTAGCTGCCGTGCAACTTCCGTCTTGCCGACGCCGGTCGGGCCGGAGAAGAGATAGGAGCCGATCGGCTTTTCCGGCTCGCGCAGGCCCGCACGGGCGAGCTTGATGGAGCTTGCCAAGGCATCGATCGCCGCATCCTGACCGAACACCACGCGGCGGAGATCGACATCCAGCTTGCGCAGGTTGACAGTGTCTTCCTTCGAGACGGATTTCGGGGGAATGCGCGCAATCTTGGCGACCACGGCCTCGACATCCTTGACGCCGATGGTCTTCTTGCGCTTGCTTTCCGCTTTCAGCATCTGGGCCGCGCCGACCTCATCGATCACATCGATCGCCTTGTCCGGCAACTTGCGGTCATTGATATAGCGCGAGGAAAGCTCGACCGCCGCGCGGATCGCCTCCGCGGTGTAGCGGATATGATGATATTCCTCGAAATAAGGTTTCAGGCCCTTCAGGATCTTGATGCTGTCCTCGACCGTGGGTTCGCGCACATCGATCTTCTGGAACCGGCGCAGCAGCGCCCGGTCCTTCTCGAAATGACCCCGGAATTCCTTGTAGGTCGTCGAGCCGATGCAGCGGATATCGCCGCTCGCGAGCGCCGGCTTCAGGAGGTTGGAGGCATCCATCGCGCCGCCGCTGGTCGCGCCGGCCCCGACGATCGTATGAATCTCGTCGATGAAGAGAATGGCATTATCGAGCCCCTGCAGCTCCGAGATGACGGCTTTCAGCCGCTCCTCGAAATCGCCGCGGTAGCGCGTGCCCGCCAGCAGCGAGCCCATATCGAGCGAATAGATAACGGCGGGCAGCAACACGCTCGGCACATCACCATGCACGATACGGCGGGCCAGCCCTTCGGCAATCGCCGTCTTACCGACACCCGGATCGCCGACATAGAGCGGATTGTTCTTCGAGCGGCGGCAGAGAATCTGGATCGTCCGATCAACCTCGTCATTGCGGCCGATCAGCGGATCGATCTTGCCGGCGGCCGCCTTCTCATTGAGGTTGATGCAATAGGCATCGAGCGCCTCGAGATTTTCAGGCTTTTCATCCGGCGGCGGCGTCTTGTCCTTTTCCGCCTTGTATTCCCCTTCGACACCACGGATAGCGCGGGTGGTTTCCTTGCCCGGCGCCTTGGCGACGCCGTGGCTGATATAGCTGATGGCATCCAAACGGGTCATTTCCTGCTTCTGGAGGAAATAGGCCGCATGGCTTTCACGCTCGGAAAAAATGGCGACAAGCACATTCGCGCCGGTCACTTCCTCCCGGCCCGAGCTTTCAACATTGATCAGCGCGCGCTGCACCACCCGCTGGAAGCTGAGGGTCGGGCGGGCCTCGACGAAACCATCCATGACGAGATCGTCAAGCTCATCGGTGATAAAGGTTTCAAGGTCGCGGCGCAAAAGATCGATATCGACGTTGCAGGCCCGCATGACGGCGGCCGCATCCTGATCCTCCGTCAGCGAGAACAGCAAATGTTCCAGCATCGCGAATTCATGGCGGCGCGACGTCGCGAGGGCCATTGCACGATGTAGAGTCTCTTCAAGTGAGTTGGAAAATCCCGGCACTATTCTTTCTCCATCGTACATTGTAGGGGGTGTTGGTTTTCCCGCGCATAATCAATAACCTGCGCGACCTTCGTTTCGGCGATCTCGTATGGGAACACGCCGCAGTTCCCGACGCCTTTCTGGTGAACATGCAGCATCACCTGCACGGCGGTCTGCTCATCCATGTTAAAGAATTTCTGAAGGACGTACACAACGAATTCCATCGGCGTGTAGTCGTCATTCAAGAGAAGAACGCGCCACAGCGAGGGCTTCTTGGTTTTGGGCTTTGTTTTGGTGACAAGGCCCGTCCCCGTTCCCCGACCGTCTTTATCCTTATCGTCGTTACCACTCATCGTCATTAATGCCCAAACAGATACGGTAATTTTTTTACTCCGTTTCCTTTTTCGCCCACAGTCCTTGTGCAGTGCACAGTCCTACTAATTAAGTATATATCTTAGCAGGAAATTCAAAAAATATTATTACCGAAGATGAAAAAATTCAAAAAAGTGAACGCCACCGCTGCGGCCACGAAAAAAGGCCCGGAAAAATCCGGGCCTTTTCAAGACGCTTACTATACTGACTGGTGTTAAGCCTGCTTGGAAAACATATCGAGCGAAGCGGCATACTGTGCGCCAAAGGGCTCGACAACTGATTTCGCTGCGTCGGCAACCAGGGTGTTGAACTTGCCCATTTCAGAAACGTAGTTCTGCATGGAGTTCTTGGCGAATTCCGTCTGGATTTCGACAACCTTGGTCATGTCTTCGGTTTCCGCGATCGTCTTCGTTACGCTGAAAACGTCCTGGAGGCTGCCCGTTCCGAAATCGATCAGAGCGGCGCCGATCTTTTCACTTTTTTCAACAGCGGCATTGCTTGCCTTGACGAAAGCTTCCGCGCTCTTCTTGTCGTAGAACTGGGAACCTTCGAGGGTCTTGATAACCTTTTCAAAGCCGGACTTGCCTTCGGCAACGGCCTTCTCATAGTTGGTCTTGAAGGTTTCGCTGTTGGACTTGAATGCCTTTTCAGCGGCTTCCGTGCCGTTGAGGAAAGCTTCCTGCAGGGACTTACGGCCCGTAGCGACCATATCTTCAATTTCCTTGGTAACAGCAGTCGGGTCAACCGCTGCGGTATTCGTTGATTTCTTCGTCATTGACTTAACCTTTCTGACTAGCGCCCTTGAATTGGGTTTGCTGCACTGCAACAATGTCACCTGTATATAATAGGACGCTGATGGATGTCAATGATTTTTTTGTGCACTGCAACAAAATTGCAAAATTTATTTAATCGATTGTTTTTTATATAATATTTTTCCGGCAGGCCGCAATATGGCACCGGAAATCCGCACCCGCAACAATAAATTCACAAAATTATCCGGATATTCCCTTGGCCGCGATCAGAGATCGAGACCGTTATCGCCGATCTGCAGGGTGAAATAGGTGCTGCCGCCGCCCCGCCCCCCTTTGTAATAGCGCGAGGAACGGCCGAAAACCGTGGGGGTATAGGGATCCTGGAACCGGACGCCGGTCTCGTCCCCCTTGGAGAGCACCTCGCGGAAGGGCAGCTTGGCGACATCTGAATTCTCGTCATTCCAGGCATAATATTTGAAATTGCCGTCGCGGCAGACCATGGCGATCCAGTAGAACTCGTCGGAATGCAGGATCTGCCCCTTGATCGCCGGTTTCTCGAAACCGGATTTGATCAGCGCCTGTTCGATCGCGATCAGGTTCTTGAGGCTGATCACGACCTTGCTTTCGCGGGTCGCCGCCGGACCGGACCCGCCGGCCGCCCCCAACAGCCAGTTGACGCTGATCCCGCCGCTGAACACCTGCGTCGTCTGCGTCGCCGAGTCCGCCGTCGTGATCTGCAGGATATCGTAGGTCCGCACCTGCTCGTCATAGATGGCGTTATAAATCATCCGGTAGCGGGCATTGCGGCCGGGCGCGCAATTCTCGCGGATATCGTCTCCGTTGGCATAGGAAAACCACTGGAAAGGCCGGAAAATCGGATTTTCCGTGCCCCCGTCCGCGGCGCAGGCGGCAACGAACGCCGCAAGAAAGATGGTCCGGATCAGGGGGTAAATGATTTTCATGGGCCCTCGCCTTTCGATGACGTCGCTTTTGCTTACCAGATATTAACCATCCGTATGTAAGATCAAAAGGGAAATCAACTAATGTTGATAATATACGCACTTCAAGAGGATAGGTTCCTTTGTTGATATACGGTGGCAAAAAAATTGTCAGGAATTTGATGGACATGATTCGCCGAATTTTTTACACTCTTTCGCGAGTGGGGAAATCCACGCGTATTTTTATCAGTAAATTCAGTAAAGCAGGTCAAACGTTGGAACGGAGAGCGAAGAATACAAAGCCACCCGCTGTTCCGGACGTCCGCCCGGTGACACCGCACGCCTCGATCAAGGGAATGGGTGCCGTCAGGACGATTTGCGGGCTATTGTTTTTCATGGTGCTGACGATTGTCGCCGCGCCGGACACCGCTCAGGCGCGCTACGCCGCCATCGTCATGGACAGCCGCACGGGGGAAGTGCTCTATGCGCGGAACGCCGATGATCGGCTCTATCCCGCCTCCCTCACCAAGATCATGACCCTTTACATGACCTTCGATGCCCTCAAGCGCGGCAAGCTGCGCCTCGACCAGAGGCTGCCGGTCTCGGCGCGCGCCGCCGGCCAGGCGCCAACGAAGCTTGGCCTGAAGAAGGGGGAGACGATCACGGTCCAGGACGCGATCTTCGGCCTGATCACGAAATCGGCGAATGACGCCGCGACGGTGCTGGCCGAAAGCATGGCCCCGACCGAGGCCGCCTTCGCCCGCGACATGACGGAGCGGGCGCGCAGGCTCGGCATGAGCCGGACCAGCTTCCGTAATGCCAGCGGCCTTCCGAACCGGCGCCAGAAAAGCACGGCCCGCGATATGGCCATTCTCGGTGCCGCGCTGATCCATGATTTCCCGCAATATTACGACTATCTCTCGCTCGAGGAATTCGATTACAAGGGCAAGGCCTACAAGAACCACAACAACCTGTTGAAAAAATATGACGGGGTGGACGGTATCAAGACAGGCTATATCCGCGCCTCCGGCTTCAACCTTGTCGCCTCCGCCAAACGCGGCAGCAACCGCCTTGTCGGCGTCGTCTTCGGCGGCCGCACCGCAAAGAGCCGGGACATTCACATGGCCGCCCTTCTCGACAAGGGCTTCGATCAGATCGAGAAGATCCATCCGTCCACGGTGCCGCTGCCCTTTGACAAGCCGATGCAGATTGCCCTGGGGCAGCCGCATATAAAAACCGATCCAGCGCCGGTCGATGAGATCGAAGTTGCCTCGGCCGATACTATCCCGCTCCCGGTGCAGAAACAGTCAGCGGGCAGCTTTTCGCATATCCGGAACGTCAGCGCGCTTGCAACGGCGAGCGCCAAGCCTGCCGCCTTCCAGATGGAACGGGTTGAGAAATCCGAATGGGCCATTCAGATCGGCGCCTACAGCCTGATCACCACGGCGCGCGACCAGATTCACAAGGCCGCCGCGCAGGCGAACGGCATTCTTGACGGACGCCGGGTGAATATCGAAAAGGCAATCTCGGACGGCAAGCCCTTCTACCGGGCGCAGGTGCTCGGCTTTGACGAGGCGGAAGCCCGCCAAGCCTGCAGCAATCTCGCGGAGCGGCGCTTCTCCTGTTTCGTGGTCGCGCCGGACCTGCACCTTCCCAACTATATCGCCCAGAAAAGCAACTCCTGACACCCGCCCCTAGAGCGCGTTGAGCGGCACCTTCAGATAGGAGACGCCGTTTCCTTCCGCCTTGGGGAAATGGCCCGCCTGCATATTCACCTGGATGGACGGAATGATCAGCACCGGCATCGACAGGGTCGCATCCCGTTCGGTCCGCATCTTGACGAATTCCTCCTCGCTGATACCGTCATGAATATGGATATTCTCCGCCCGCTGCTCGGCGACCGTCGTCTCCCAGGCAAAGTCCCGGCCGCCCGGCGCATAATCATGGCACATGAACAGCCGCGTTTCCGGCGGAAAGGCGAAGATCTTCTGGATGGACCGGTATAACGTGCGCGCATCTCCCCCCGGGAAATCGCACCGCGCCGTTCCATAATCGGGCATGAACAGCGTATCGCCGACAAATACCGCATCGCCGATTTTGTAGGTGACACAGGCGGGCGTATGGCCAGGGGTCGCCATCACCTCAAGCGTCATGCCGCCAACCGCCACCTTTTCCCCGTCCTTGAACAGATGGTGGAATTGCGAGCCATCCTCCGCGACGTCGTCGCCAAAATTGAAGACTTTCTTGAAGGTCGATTGAATCGTCTTGATGACGCCGCCGATACCGATCTTCCCGCCCAGCGTTTTCTGTAAGTAAGGTGCCGCCGTCAGATGGTCCGCATGGACATGGGTTTCCAGGATCCATTCGACGGTCAGCTTCTGCGACTTGATGAAGGCGACGATCTCGTCCGCCGCTGTCGTCGATGTCCGGCCCGAGTTGTTTTCGTAATCGAGCACGCTATCGATGATGATCGCCTTCCGGCTTGCCGGGTCCGAGACCACATAGCTCACGGTGAAGGTCGGTTTGTGAAAGAATGCGTTGACGTCGGGATTCATGGGTCGCTCCTACTCCGGCGAAGGCCGATTTTTATTTTGGTCGTCGCTAATCATACTTGACAATATATCTATAGATACGTAGTTATACAAGCATGTATATTGAAGATATGAAAAATTCCGCTGCGCGGGCCAGCACCCTGATGAAGGCGTTATCAAGCGAAACCCGCTTGTTGCTGCTCTGCCGGATAAGCGAGGGAGAAATCTCGGTCAACGAGCTGGCCGAGACGCTGGACATGCGCCCCGCCTCCGTCTCGCAGCAGCTTTCCCTGCTCAGAAAGGATGGCCTGGTGAAAACCCGCCGGGCCGGACAGACGATTTACTACTCCCTCGACGGGGAGGAAGCGATACAGGTCATATCAGTTCTGCACGGGCTCTATTGCCAGAACAACAAATAAAGGACTTTTCAGTCATGGAAAATTTCACACCCTACAGCTCTCTCATCGGGGGCATCATTCTAGGGGTTGCCGCGACCCTGCTGCTGATGGCGGGTCGCATCGCGGGGATTAGCGGAATTCTGTCCAGTCTCATTCCGCCGCAAACGGGCGACGCGCTCTGGCGCGTTTTGTTTATCGCCGGGCTGATTATCGGGGCGGCCGTCTATCCCCTCGTCGGCGGCGATATGGCCTTCCTCAACGTCAATCCGTATCAGCTCTCCGACAATGCCCATTATGTCCTGCTGGTTATCGCAGGGCTGCTCGTCGGCGGCGGCACCTATGTCGGGGCCGGCTGCACCAGCGGGCATGGCATCTGCGGGCTTGGGCGATTGTCGCTTCGGTCGCTTACCGCCGTGCTGATCTTCATGGCGGTTGCCGTCGTTACCGTCTTCATCATGCGCATCGTTGTAGGAGGCTAACCATGTTCAATATCATCAGCCTGATTTCAGGCCTTCTTTTCGGCTTCGGCCTTGCGCTTTCGGGCATGGTCAGCCCCGGCAAGGTTGTCGGCTTTCTCGATCTCACCGGCAACTGGGACCCGAGTCTCGCCTTCGTCATGGGCGGCGGCGTTCTGGTTACCGTCATCACCTTCCGCTTTATCCTGAAGCGGTCCGTTCCCTATTTCGGATCGGAATTCAAGCTGCCGACCAAGACGGACCTCGACAAGCGGCTGATTACCGGCGCGGTCATTTTCGGCCTCGGCTGGGGTCTCGGCGGGCTTTGCCCTGGACCGGCGCTCAGCTCCCTCGCCTATGGCAATCCGAAGATCTTCGTCTTTGTCGGCGCGATGGTGGCCGGCATTGTCATCGCCAAGCTGCTGACGGGCGGCTTTAAAAAGACAGCCTGAGGACGGGCGGGTATTTTCTGATTTATGTCGCGGTGAAACTTGGCTAGTCTGGGGGCCGGATATAAATAAAAAGAACGGGAAGTATCATGCCATCATCCAATAAAGTTGCCATTGTTACCGGATCCGCCACGGGCGCCGGCGCCGCCATTGCGCTTGCGCTCGCGGACAAGGGCTATAACGTCGTCATCAACTACACGAAAAGCCTGAAGGAGGCGGAGGAAACCGAAGCCGTCTGCGCCGCCAAGGGGGTGGAGACCCTGCTCTTCCAGGGTGATGTCTCCAAGGATGAGGATTGCCGCGCGATGGCGAAGGCGGCCGCGGACAAATGGGGCCGCCTCGACGTGCTGGTGAATAATGCGGGCCGGACGAAATTCGTCGCCCATAGCGATCTCGACGGGCTGAGCGCCGATGATTTCCACGATATCTATGCCGTCAACACCATCGGCCCGTTCCAAATGTCCCGCGCCGTCGCCCCCTATATGAAGGAAACCGGCAAGGGCTCGATCGTCATGATTTCCTCTGTCGCCGGAACGAACGGCATCGGCTCCAGCATCGCCTATGTCGCCTCCAAGGGGGCGCTCAACTCGATGACCAAGGCCCTCGCCCGGACGATGGGTCCGGAAATCCGCGTCAACTCCATCTGCCCGGGCTTTATCGAAACCCGCTGGCTGCTGCAGGGCTATGGCGAGGATAAATACGAGGCCTACAAGAAAAGGCTTGTCCGCGACGTGCCGCTGAAAGCCGTCTGCCAGCCGGAGGATATCGCCGATGCGGTTCTCTGCTTTACCGAGGGCGGCAATATGATCACCGGCGAGATTGTGATCGTTGACGGCGGCATGCATCTCGGCGCCTGACCGCCTCCGTGCCGGACCTCCCTGACGATATTGCCCGCGCGCTCGGCTATCCCTATCCAAGGCCCGCGGGCTCCTATCTCTTTTCCGGCGGCGAAGCGCAGGAATTACCGCCGGAGACAGATTTCAGCGGCAGGGTTCCGGTGCTTGCCTGCGGCTCCAACGGTGCGCCGGCGCAGCTTCTTCGAAAATACGGCCCCTCGGCGGATCACCGCATTCCGGTCACGGCGGCGCGGCTTGAGGATATCTGCTGCAGCTATTCCGCGCATTTCTCGAGCTATGGATCGGTGGCGGCCGCGCTGCACGGCGCCCCCGGCGCGATCTCGCAGGTCCATATCACCTGGTTGACAGAGGCGGAACTCACCCGCATGCATGAAACCGAAGCCATCGGCACGAACTACAGTTTCGCGAAGCTGGAGGGCGTCCATCTCACCTGCGTGGCGCAGGGCAGGATCCAAACCATCCACGCCTATATCAGCCTGCGCGGCAGTCTTCTGATCGACGGCTCGCCGGTCACGCTTGGCGGGATCGACTGCCGGAACGCCTGCTACCCGGTGATGGATCAACGCGCCATCCAGGCCCGCCTCCGCGATATTGTCGCCCCCGGGATGGACCTTCACGATTTTATCCGGCAGAATATAACGGATGCGAAAATGCGCGCCGAAAGAACGTCTCTACTTGCCCGCCGCAGCCAAAAGTTCGACCACCCCGGCCTCACTACATTGCTCGATCAGGCAAGCTAAATGCAAGATTTCAAACGTACAGCCCTAGCACTCCTCATCGGCGGGATCGGTGGTGGCCTGTTCTTCATTGCCGACCTGCCGCTCGCCTGGATGCTGGGCTCCATGTGCTTTTCGACGGTGGCCGCGCTCCGGGGGGTTAATCTTGCGGTCAACGGAACCCTGCGCAAGATCATGACCGCCATCCTCGGCGTCATGCTCGGCTGCGGCTTCTCCACCGACACCTTGAGCGCCATGAGCCGCTGGACGGGCGGTCTCCTCCTCCTCTTCGTCAGCGTCGCGCTGTCCATGTGGCTCGTCTATCTCTTCTATCGGCGGATCGGCAAGTTCGACCCCATCACGGCCTATTTCTCGGCGGCGCCGGGCGGCCTTAACGTCATGTATGAAGTGGGCGAGGCAAAGGGAGGCCATGGCCCGACCATCGCGCTGATCCATGCGTCGCGCATCCTGATCCTGGTGATGACCGTGCCGATGATCTTCCGCTATGGCGTCGGCTTTACCGGCGGCGGCCAGACAACTTCCCTCTTCGGGTCGATCCAGGATGTCGTCGGCGACGACTGGCTGCTGCTTGCCGCGCTGATCGGCTATATCGGAGGATATTTCTGCCGCCTGCCCGCCTACCACCTGATGGGCCCCCTGCTGGCCACCGCCGTCTTCCAGATGACGGGCATCACCGATGTCTCGCCGCCGATGATCCTTGTCTACGCGGCCCAGCTCGTCATCGGAACGGCGATCGGCGCGCGCTTCCTCGGCACCCGCTTTCGCGAAATCCGCCATGTGATCGGGCTGAGCTTCGCCTCGACGACGCTGATGGTGCTGATCGCCGCCGTCTTCGCCTTTCTGTTCGCCGAGACAATCGGCGTCAGTGCCGCAGGGATTGTGCTGGCGCTCAGCCCGGGCGGCCTTGCCGAGATGTCGCTGGTTGCCCTCGCGCTCGGGATCGACGTGGCGTTCGTCTCGACCATGCATGTCATCCGCATCAGCTTGATTATCGCGCTGGTTCCCATGGCCTTCAGCGTCATCGAGCGGATCTGGGCAAAGCAGGCGAAATAGCGGCTATGCCTGCGCCCGCCGTTCCACGCGGGGGTATACAACAGCCAGCGTCACCGCCCGCATGACAAAGAAGACCATCAGCGCCGCCCAGAAGCCGTGCGTTCCCCAGAGATCGCCGAAAATCTTCATCGCCGCCATATAGGCGACAAAGGCGATGATCATGCCGTTGCGCATCTCCTTCGACTGCACCGCACCGATGAAAATGCCGTCGAGCTGATAGGACCAGATCGCGACCAGCGGCATCAGAATGAGCCAGGGCAGGAAGTCATTGGCGCGGGCCCGCACCTCGTCAATGCCGGTCAGCAAATCGATGATCGCCGGGCCGAAGACAAGATAGACGAGCGCGTAAAGGCCGGAGACGACCAGCGCCCAGAAGCCGGTGACATAGACAATTTCCCGGAGTTTATCGGGCCGCTTCGCCCCGATCGCCGTACCGATCATTCCCTCCGCCGCGAAGGCGAAGCCATCCAGACCGAAGGCCATGAAATGGACGAAATTCATTAAGACCGCTACCGCCGCAAGGGTGATATCGCCGCCCTTCGCGGCCTGCGCCGTGAAATAGGCGAAAGCGAAGATCAGCAGGATGGTGCGGATGAAGATATCGAAATTCACCGCCAGCAGCCGCGTCATCTTGGCAAGAGACAGGATCGCCGCGCGCTTCCACATGCCGCCGATTTTCAGAAGCTCCCGCCGGGCGATATAGAGCCCGAGCGCCAGCGCGAGCGACTCGGAGATTGCCGTTGCCGCCGCGACCCCCATGACATTCCAGCCAAAGCCAATGACAAAGATCAGGTCAAGGAGGATATTGAGGCCGTTCATGAAGATCTGCACGGTAAGCGCGGCCTTGGTATTCCGGATCCCGATGAAGAAACCCATCAGCGCGTAATTGGCGAGAACCGCCGGCGCCCCCCAGATACGGATCGAGAAATAGTCCGCCGCCCCCGCCTCGACCGCCCTCGAGCCTTCGATGAGCAGGAGCGATAGCCACAGCACCCCGCCTTGCAGCAGGAGCACGAAAACCGCGATGACGAGGGAGAGGATCATCGCCCGCGCGAGCACGGAGCGGACCTCGTCCGCATCCTCCTCCCCGGACGCCAGCGCGACAAAACCCGTTGTCCCCATGCGCAGAAAGCCGAAGCCCCAATAGAGAAAGCTGAAGATCAGGGCGCCGATGGCAACCGCGCCGATATAGTGAGGCTCGGGCAAATGCCCGACAACGGCGGTATCCACGGCGCCGAGCAGCGGCACGGAGGAGTTTGACAAGATGATCGGCCAGGCAAGACGCCAGGTCTCGCGGTGGCTCGGGAGGGCGAAGAAACGGGAGATAGCCATCAGACGCCAAAATAATCGCGAAGCCGATACCCGATCATGGCGGGCGTCAGGAACCACGGCTTGCCGCTGTAATAGAACCGCTCCTCGAACGGCAGGTCGTCGAAGGCCGTCTCGCCCTCCGCGTCGCCGAGAATCTTGAGCGCCGCCTTATGGCCGAGATAGCCGGACATGGCGACACCGGAACCGCAATAGCCCATGGCGTAATAGATCCCGTCATGCTGTCCGATCGTCGGCATCGCGGCAAAATCATAGGCGACATTCCCCGACCAGACATGGGAGACCGCAAAATCGCCAAGCTGCGGGAAAATGGAGGCAAGCGTCTTTTTCAGGCTTTTCGCCTGAGCCTCCGGCGGCGCGGGAAAAATCGTCGGCCGCGCCCCCAGCAACACCCGCTGGCCATCCGGCGACGGACGGTAATAGCTCAGCATCTTGCGCGTATCGGTGATCATGCGTTTCGTCGGGAAAAGGCTCGCGACCAGATTTTCCGAGAGTTCTTCCGTCGCGATCATCGTACTGTTGACCGGGAATATCCGTTTCTGAAGATAGGGAGAGAGCGCGCCGCCATAGCCGTTTGTCGCCAGCAATAGCGACCGGCCTTTCAGCACGCCTTTCGCCGTCTTCACGGTGAAGCCATCCGACGCCCGCCCGATTTCTTCGGCGCGGAGCGGCGCGACAATCCTGGCGCCCGCGCGCGCCGCCGCCGCCGTCAGCCCCTTTACATATTTCGCCGGATGCAGGCCGCCGGTGTGATGCTGGCGCAGGCCGCCCTTGTAGCCGGGGCTGTCGACATCCTCGCCATAGTCTCCCGGTCCGACAATTTCTTCGGGAATATTCAGATATTTCTCGCGAATCTCGAAATCGCGGGTCATCGAGGCGAGATGCTTTTCCAGAACCGCCGGATAGAAGCGGCCGCTGAGCGCAAGATCGCACTCGATTCCCTCCTCCGTGATCCGCTGCGCAATGAAGTCGACGGAGGCGAGCGCCTCCTTGTAGATCGCGCACCCCGTCTCGACGCCATAGGCATCGATCAGCCCGGACAGGCCCGGCTTCAAGAGATTGCCGATCATGCCGCCGTTCCGGCTGCTGGCGCCGAAACCGGGCATTTCAGCATCGAGCACTGTCACCTGCTGCCCGCGTTTCGCCAACGTCAGCGCCGCCGACAGCCCGGTATAGCCGCCGCCGATGATCAGAACGTCCGACGCATTATCCGGCAGGACCGCACCGGTCGGTTCCGGTCGCGCCGCCTCCCACCAGAAGGGTTCGGTTTTCATGAGCGAAAAATCCTTTCACGCCTCCAATTCGCGCAATCTGACCAGAGCGGGCCCGAGAGGGCAAGCCTAATTGACGCGCATTTGAATTTTTCAGCAAAAACCCCTATTTAGTAAGCAGGCATCGGTAACGGGGACAAACAGAATTTGGCGAAAAATATTGAGAAGACGCCCGAAAAATCCGGGAAGGACGATGTCGAGGAATTTCTTCGGAAAGTTGCCGCCACGCCCATGCGCCCGCCGAACGGCAAGAACGGCCGCCTGATCTTCGCCATCGACGCCACGGCAAGCCGGCAGCCGACCTGGGACCGCGCCTCCCATCTGCAGCATGAAATGTTCGAGGAGGCCGGATCGATCGGCGGCCTTGAACTCCAGATCGCTTTTTTCAGGGGGTTCGGAGAATTCAAGGCGACGAAATGGACGACCGACAGCGAGGCGCTGATCCGGCCGATGTCACGGGTTTTCTGCCTGGGCGGCCATACCCAGATTGAAAAGGTCTTAAAACATGCCCTGCGCCAGACAAAGAAGGAGCGGATCAACGCGCTTGTCTATGTCGGCGACTGCATGGAGGAGGATGCGGACACGCTCTGTCATCTCGCGGGGCAGCTCGGTATGCTGAAGGTGCCGGTGTTCCTGTTTCAGGAAGGATATGATTCCATTGCGGAAAACTGCTTTCGGCAGATCGCCAAGCTTTCCGGCGGCGCCTATTGCCGGTTTGACAGCGCCAGCGCGGCGACGCTGCGGAACCTTCTGCGGGCGGTCGCGGCCTATGCGGCGGGCGGGCGCAAGGCGCTCAGCGATTTCAGCAAAAAGTCGGGCGGCGACGCGCGACTGCTGCTTGAACAGATCAAATAGCCCGCCATGCTTGCCTATTTCATCATTGGCGTCTCCCTGCTCCTCGCCATCATGATCGGCGGACAGGCCCTGGCGACCGCGGATCCCAAGAATATCCTCAAGGCGGCGCGCATCGCGGCGGTGGTGGTTTGCTCAGTCCTCGCGGGCTTCTTCATTCTCACCGGCCGCTTCGCCTATGCGCCGCCCCTCGTCGTCGCCGCGCTTTTCTTTTTGCGCAACAAGCCGATGTTTGCCGGACGCAAGCCGTCGGCCGGGCAGAAGTCCGACGTCGAGACCGACTGGCTGCAGGCGACGCTGAACCATGACAGCGGCGAGATGGACGCCGTGATCCTGAGAGGGCCCTTCGAAGGGCGGCAACTCTCCGATCTGTCGCGGGCGGAAATCGGCGACTTCTACAAGCAAGCAGAGCAGGACGAGCAGACCATCGCGATCCTGGAAAGTTTCATCAGCCGCAAGTTCGGCGAGGATTTTTCGACGGCGGACGACAAAGAAACCAGTTCGAAGGAAAATCGCACAAGGGCGGCGAGCGGCGGCGGACCAATGACCCGTCAGGAGGCACTCGATATCCTTGAACTCGGGAGTGACGCGAGCGTTGCCGAGATCAAGGCGGCACATCGGCGATTGATGAAAAAGTTCCATCCCGACCACAACGGATCGGACTATATGGCCGCCAAATTGAACGAGGCGAAGGACATTCTCTTGAAGGGCTGAAAATCAGTGCTTGCTTTCGGCGCGGCCAAAATGCCATAAATTTCATAAAATTAATCAGCAGGTCAAATATATATGCCGAAAAAAGTACGCAAGGCCGTGTTCCCTGTCGGTGGGCTTGGGACAAGATTTCTTCCGGCGACAAAAGCCATGCCGAAAGAGATGCTTCCCGTCGTCGACAAGCCGTTGATCCAGTATGCGGTGGAGGAGGCGCGCGACGCCGGGATCGAGGAATTCTTTTTCGTAACCGGCCGCGGCAAGACGATCATCGAGGATCACTTCGACAAATCCTACGAGCTTGAAAGCGTGCTCATCGAGCGGGAGAAGAGGGACCTGCTCGAGGAACTGCAGGCGAGCGTACCGAAAGCCGGGACCATCGCCTACATCCGCCAGCAGGAACCGCTCGGCCTCGGCCATGCGGTCTGGTGCGCCAAAAGGCTGGTCGGCGATGAGCCCTTCGCCGTCATTCTCGCGGACGACCTGATCCTCGCCGACACCCCCTGTCTCGCCCAGATGACCGCGGCGCGCGAGAAGATCGGCGGCGGCAATATGCTGGCGGTGATGGAGGTCCCAAAGGCGCATACCTCCCGCTACGGCATCCTCAGCCCCGGCGAGGAACAGGGCAATCTGATCGAAATCAAGGGGCTTGTCGAAAAGCCCGCGCCCGCCGATGCCCCCTCCAACCTCGCGGTCATCGGCCGCTATATTCTGGAGCCGAATATTTTCCCGTTACTTGAAAAGCAGGCCCGCGGCGCTGGCAACGAAATCCAGTTGACCGACGCGCTCTCGTCCCTGCTCGGCGGCGATTCCTTTTACGGCATGAAGTTCGACGGCACGCGGTACGATTGCGGCGACAAGATCGGCTTTCTCGAGGCCAATATCGCCTTTGCCCTGAACCGGGGCGACATGCGGAGCGACATGCGGGATATTGTCAAAAAAATTGCCAGTGAACTGTAGTATATCGTCTCTCGGCTAACAGGACGGAGATTTTGCGATGCGTATCGCTGTGGTTGGGACCGGTTACGTCGGATTGGTCTCGGGAACCTGCTTTTCGGAATTCGGTCATGATGTGATCTGCGTCGATACGGACGAGGGGAAGATCGCGAGCCTGAACGCGGGGCAAGTCCCGATCTTCGAGCCGGGCCTGCAGGCAATGATCGACAAGAACAGCCGCTCGGGCTATCTCAAATTCAGCACCGATCTGAAAAGCGCCGTTGCGGCCGCCGACGCGGTCTTTATCGCGGTCGGCACGCCGAGCCGCCGCGGCGACGGCAAGGCGGACCTGACCTATGTCTATGCGGCAACCCGGGAAATTGCCGCGGCGCTGACCGGCTATACTGTCGTGGTAACAAAATCGACCGTCCCCGTCGGCACCGGCCGGGAAGTCGAGCGCATCCTGAAAGAGAGCAACCCGAAAGCGGATGTCGACGTCGTCTCCAATCCGGAATTCCTCCGCGAGGGGGCGGCGATAGAGGATTTCATGCGGCCGGACCGCGTCATTGTCGGGACCCTTGTCAAGCGCGCCCAGGATGTGATGTCGGCGATCTACCGTCCACTCTCCCTCTCTCAAACGCCCCTCGTCTTCACCAGCCTTGAAAGCTCCGAGCTCACGAAATATGCAGGCAACGCGTTTCTCGCGACCAAGATCACCTTCATCAACGAGATTGCCGAACTCTGCGAGAAGGTCGGCGCGGATGTGCATGACGTCGCGCGCGGGATCGGCCTCGACCGGCGCATCGGATCGAAGTTCCTGCATCCCGGCCCCGGTTTCGGCGGTTCCTGCTTTCCGAAAGACACGCGGGCGCTCTTCGAAACATCCGTTGAGGCCGGCGCGCCGCTTCGCATCGTCGATACGGTGATCGATATCAACGAGCGGCGCAAGCGGGACATGGCCGGTCGCGTCATCGCGGCCTGCGGCGGATCGCTGACGGGCAAGAAGATTGCCGTCCTCGGCCTCACCTTCAAGCCGAATACCGACGACATGCGCGAAAGCCCGAGCCTCGATATCCTGCCCGAGCTCGTCAGTGCCGGCGCAAGCGTTGCCGCCTATGATCCCGAAGGAATGCGCGAAGCCCGGAAACTTCTTGCCGACATCGAGTTTTGCGAGAGTTCCTATGCCACGCTCGAGAACGCCGACGCGCTCGTCATCATCACCGAATGGAACGAATTTCGCGCCCTCGACCTCGACCGGGTGAAATCCCTTATGAAAGAACCGGTTATGGTCGATTTACGGAATATTTATGATCCCCGTGATATGGCTGATAAAGGATTTACCTATAGCAGTATCGGCCGCCCGGTATAAATCAGGAGGCCCGCCTTCTGGAAAGCAGACAGATTATGACCAAGCATGAGTTTAACCCGACCATCTTGCGCGAGTATGACATCCGGGGAATCATTGACGAAACCCTGTTTGACGCCGACGCCGAGGCCATTGGCCGCGCCTTCGGGACCCTGCTCGCAAAGGACGGTTACCGCAATGTCGCCGTCGGCTATGACGGGCGGAAAACCTCGCCGAAGCTGAAGGCGGCACTGACCCGGGGCCTGACCTCCACCGGCATCGACGTCTTTGATATCGGCATGGGCCCGACGCCGATGCTCTATTACGCCACCTATGCGCTGAAGGCGGGCGGCGGCATCATGATCACGGGGTCGCACAATCCGCCGAGCCACAACGGCTTCAAAATGATGCTGGGCGGGAAGTCCTTCTACGGACAGCAGATACAGGCGTTGGGACGACTGAGCGCCAGCGGGCCCTTCGCGGAGGGCGCCGGTAAGGTCATCGATCATCCGATCCAGGAGGCCTATGTCGCGCGGCTTATGGAGGATTTCGTGAAGGGGCGTGATCTCAGCGTCGTCTGGGATTGCGGCAACGGCGTCACCGGCGAGGCGCTGCGAAAAATCGTCGCAAAACTGCCGGGCCGGCATATGCTGCTTTTCGATGAGATTGACGGCACCTTCCCCAATCATCACCCCGATCCGACTGTCGCGGAAAATCTCGAGGACATGATCCGCACGGTGCGCGGCGTGAATGCCGACCTCGGCATCGCCTTCGACGGTGATGGCGACCGGATCGGCGTCGTCGACGGCCAGGGGCGCATTCTCTGGGGCGACCAGCTACTCGCCATCCTGTCCCGCGAAATTCTGGCCAATAGTCCCGGCGCGTCGATTATCGCCGATGTCAAGGCGAGCCAGATCCTGTTTGACGCCATCCGCGATCTTGGCGGCGATCCGATCATGTGGCGGACGGGCCATTCCCTCATCAAATCAAAGATGCAGGAAGTCAACGCCCCGCTCGCCGGTGAGATGAGCGGTCATATTTTCTATAATGACCGCTACTATGGTTATGACGACGCGCTCTATGTGGCGCTCCGCCTGCTCAATATCCTGAGCGCCACCGATCAGTCCCTCGGCGCCATGCGCGACGAACTGCCGGAAATGATCAACACGCCGGAACTTCGTTTCGCCTGCCCGGACGAGGAAAAATTCGACGCCGTGACCCGTATCCAGGATGCCCTCGCCGCGGCGGGCGCGAATTATTCCGATATCGACGGCGTGCGGGTGAATACGGAAGACGGATGGTGGCTGCTGCGCGCCTCCAACACCCAGGCCGTGCTCGTCGCGCGCTGTGAAGCCCGGGACGATGCGGGGCTTTCCCGGCTCAAATCCCAGCTTCAGGAAGCACTATTGAACGCCAATGTCGATGCCCCGACCTTCTAGGGTTCAGTCCTTCGCCTTGTTCGGCGCATAGAAGGCAATCTTGTGCCCTTCCGGATCCCGGAAATACCCGAAGAAGAGCTGCCCGGCGCCGCGCGGCCCCGGCGCCCCCTCATCCGTTCCACCGAGTTCAAGTGCCTTGGCATACATCTTTGATACCGTTTCCGGACTGTCGAGAAGAAGGGCAGGCATCGTCCCGTTTCCAGCGGTCGCCGGTTTGCCGTCATATGGCTTGATCACGCCGAGCATGGGCTGTCCGCGCGCAACGCTCCACATTTTCAGGTGATCCTCATTCACAACGCGCTTGGCGCCAATTTCGCTGAGCAGCGCTTCATAAAATTCAGTCGCCTTTTCAATATTGTTCGTTCCCAGGGTTACGTAACCGATCATTTTTCTTCCTTCTTATTCGATGAACAGGGAGCCCCCGCAGGCAAGCTACGTCGATTTGCGGAAATTGTATAGAGCGACTTAAACCCAAACCAAAAGAAAAGAGCCGGATCAACAGATCCGGCTCTTCCCAACCATATACATCACAAAGCCTTACCAGACGCTACGCGCTTGAATACGCATGTATATGCGGCTAGCTCACTTTGCCTTTCTTGGGCTGCTTCATGCCAACCCAGGATTCGCCCGACGCCATCACGCAGGTGGCGCCGTTCGGCTGTGTTAAAACAATCGTCCAGGTGAGACCATCAGGGCTTGAAAATACTTCAACCACACTTCCATTCGCCGCAAGACCTGCCGCAACCGGTGCTTCCTCGAATTTGCCGCTCAAATGCTTGAGTAGTGCGGTTCGCTCAAAACATACGCTTTGAGCGGATGCGTCTGTCACTTGGAATGAAACCAACGTGGCTGCGGAAAAGAGCACGGCAAGTCCAAAAGAAATGACAGAGCGCATGCCGGCATAACGGATGAGGGAATGCCCGGTATGGTTAATAAAACTTAACATACGCTCCTCCTTTTCTGCGAATTTGCCCCGTCATTGACCCGGCGGGAAAACAAGGAGACTTATCGCCATGATGAAAAGCGTAAACAGCAAAGGTTAATATTCGATTAGTCGGCGGCCAAAAATTGGTAGATCGTTAATCTATCGCCGGTATTCACCCCAAAAATAAAGGGAAAAGGGTGATTTTCACCCTTTTCCCCAATTGCCAACGCAAGCGCGCTAAGGCCTAGAGAATATCCGTCACCAATTGCCAGGCGACGCCGGTGGCGATAGAGCCGGATACCCCAAGGAAGAGATAGAGGGCGAAAACCGGGCGTTTCACCAGACCAAAAACCGCAATCGCCGCCGGGATCGATGATACGCCCCCGGCCGTCATAAAGGCCATCGCCGCCCCCTGGGACATGCCAAGGTCAATCAGTCCGCCGACAAGCGGGATGGCGGCATAGCCATTCAGATAACTCGGGATCCCGACCACGACAGCGAGCGGAATAGCGAAAATACTCTCCTGCCCCACCAGCATTTCGATAAAGCTTGTCGGAACATAGATGACCATCAGGCTTTCAAGCATGAAGGCCAGGATCAACCAGCGCCCGATAAACCAGCCGTTTGACCCCGCGGAATTAAAGAAATCGCGCGAGCGTGCCGGTTCCTGCCAGAATTTCCACTGCACATCTATCGGGCCGGAAAAGCTAACCTTTTTGCGGCAACCTGAAAGCTGCCCCTTCAAGGGATCAAGCACCCAGCCGTACCGCTGCAAAAGGTAAACCGAAAATCCTGCGAAAAGGCCGAGCGTAATGGCAATTAGTGTCTTTCCGACCGCAAAATTAAAGCCGATACCAACCGAGGTTACGACGAAAATCTCAGGATCCATGATGGGCGACGCGATCCAGAACGCCATGACCGGGGCGAGCGGAACACCGGCCGCAAGCAGGGACGCCACAAGCGGAATCACCCCGCAGGAGCAAAATGGCGATAGGGCACCGACCAGAGAGGCCAGGATAATCGTCGTCGTGGGGGATCCTGAAAAGGCGCGGGCGATCAGGTTATCGGCTCCGGTTGCCGAAAAATAGGCAGCAAGACCGATCGCGATAGCAAAAAACGGCGCCATGCCGACCACCGCATCCCAAAAAAAGGCGAGACTAACTGGGAGGTTAGCAGGATCGACGATTGCCTGCATTAGCACCAGGAAGAGCGTCGCCAGAATGACGCGATCTGTCAACAGAGCCCACAGGCGGGACCTGCCGTGCGAGAGACTTTGTAAAGCTTCATTAATAGACATAACCATATTTCCAGATTTATCGAATTAACGAATAAATAACACCTATTCGGCGCCCTTGCAAGTCATTATTTCGATAATTATCGAAATATAGGGAATCTGGTGGAATCAGCTGTCTTCAGTGACGGCCTCTGTATGGGAAAGATCGACCCCCATGCAGCATTTATCGGTGAGGAGCTGAACAAGCCCCTCGACCTTTTTGTAATTGACAAAACAGCGTAATGTCCGGCTTTCCCGTTCCTGTCGGATCAGGTCACCGGCAATCAGATTTGAAATATGGTGGGACAGGGTTGAGGCCGGAATATCGAGAAGGCCCTGAATCTCACCAACAGAAAGCCCCTTCTCGCCCGCCTGAACAAGATATTGAACAATCCGGAGACGGACAGGGTGACCAAGCTTGGCAAGGACATCCGCAGCTTCTTCAGTCTCCATCATGATAAAGATCTTTCAAAAATGGCGGCGTTAAAGTTTTTCGACTTTATCCTCGATACCCGGCAAATTCAGGGATTTGATCAGATGCCGAAGCTCGTGACGCGCCGCGACATGACTCATCGACATTTTAACGCCAACGCCCTTCTTGTTCAAATCAAGCATCGTCAGGCCCTTGAGGAACAGTTCGCGGAAGACCACCCGTTCGCCGAAACCGGGGGCGGCGCGAAAGGAAATACGCGAGGCGAGCTTGCTGAGGATCTTCTCGATATGCCGCTTGTTATGGGCGTCGGTATGCGAGAGGCGGTTGCGCATCACGACCCAGTCGATCTTGTGGTTGTCTATAAGCGCGCGGCGCTTGCGCTGCTCCCAGACCATTTCGCTGTACCAGCTCGGTTTTTCCACTTCCAGGCTCGACCCATTGACCGTCGCCAGCAAATCAAGGTCGATAAAGCTGTCGTTCATCGGGGTCAGCAGGGTATCGGCGAAGGAATGGCCAAGCTTGGAGATAAAGCTGTCGGCGCCGGGGCAATCGACAACGACGAAGTTGTTTTCATAGACGAGTTCCTGCAGCGCCGCGACGAACCTTGCCCGTTCATCCGACTGCGCCTCATCCATATTCTTTTTGGGACTGGGCTCAATCACCCGAAGCGTCGGCATCGCCAGCTGTAATTTCTTCTTGGAAATATAGCTCTGGCGGTTTTCGATATACCGCCCGAGAGTTTTCTGCTTGCCGTCCAGGTCGATCGCGCCAACCTTGAAGCCCATCGTCAGCAAGGAGATGATGATATGCATGGCGGTCGTCGATTTGCCCGACCCGCCTTTCGCATTTCCCACGACAATTATATGTGCGCGGGTGGGCTGTTCATTTTCTGGATTCGGTTCGTCCAAAGTCACTGTCACGTTCGACACGTTTATTTCGCCCCCAGCAATTTTCACCGCCGCCAACTGGCCGACCACATTCGGCCTGATGCCGTAATTTAGTAAACCAGCCACCGTTACAAGACAAGCATCATATCGGGATCGGATTTACAAATTATTGACAAATATCAGGAATCTCTCATTCAAATATGATCGGCTGATCCGGTTTAAAGGCATGGTGGGCAAAGGCGAAATCAACCGTATAGTGGACATCTTCCAGTCCCGTCGCCGTCCGCCGCCGCACGGTCACATTGCCGATATCCACGCCCTCCCCGATGACCGCCGCATCAAGCGCAGAATTCTGCCCTTCCTCCCACTCGATGACAAGACCGTCCGTCGTTTCGATCCGTTTTTCCCGGCGCAGAAAATCGAGCGCCCAGGCGCGCCCCTCGGCGACCACGACCCGCGATAGCGGCGGTACGAACTCCGGCAGCTCCCCATTATAGAGGAAAGGCTGCCAGGCGCTGTCATATTGCTGGTAGGGATTTAGGCCATAGCGGCGGAAATTTTCGTCATTCGGAACGAGAATCCGTCCCTCCGGCTGGCGCTTTTTGAAATTCCCAAAAGATTCGATTCTGACCGGCAGCATCTTTAGCTCTGTCCCCATAAGCTCGCCGACGATCGCCCGCCCGGTGAACTGCTGCCACCAGCTTTCCGTCTGGCGGTCATACATCACGAGATCAGAGTTCCTGAGTTTTCCCGTGGTCCCGAAATCGAGCTGCATCTCACCCGTCGACGGATGGCGGATCCGCCGGTCGAACACCAGTGACGCATTACAGAGCGGACAGAAGGTCACGGCGATGGGAACACCGCCGATTTCATCATTGACGATCTCGTGCCACATCAGAACCTGCAGCGGATAGGCCTTCGCCTCCCCGTTGACGACAACGCCGATAACCGGCTCGGTTTCCGTCAGGTGGGCGGCGTCTGCCGCGGCGATGAACTTCGGATCATCAATCGCCGGAATGCCGTCCTTCGGCACCCCGCCCGACTTTATCTCATCGAGCGGCACCTCGGTCCTGGAGAAATCGGTTTTCGGCCAGGCTTTCGACCAATAGTCGGGATTGGCCGAGGCGGGATACGCCCCCCATAGCGACAGCAGGAGAAGGATCAACAAGGGCTTTAAAATCTGTTTCATATCCCATCCTAGAACCGGTTGGTTCGGGATCGAAATCAAGCCTTTGTGAATTGTTGAAAAACTGGTAGGGACGGCTATGGCCGTCGATGTTGAAAATATCGTGATTGGCGCCGGCGTGATCGGTCTCGCCATCGCACGGGAGCTTGCCGTCGCAGGCCGCGACGTGCTGGTGCTCGAAAAGGCCGGCCATTTCGGCGAAGAAACCTCCTCGCGCAACAGCGAGGTCATCCATGCCGGGATCTATTATCCGAAAGACAGCTTGAAGGCCCGTTTCTGTGTCGAGGGCAAGCAACTCCTCTATGACTATTGCCGGACGCATCATATTCCGCACAGGAACTGCGGCAAGCTGATTGTCGCGACCGCCGAGGAGGAGAGGACAACCCTTGAATCGCTTGCCGCGAAGGCGGCGGCCAACGGCGTCGACGACGTTGTGTTCCTGACGAAAGAAGAAGCCGTCAAAATGGAGCCCGCGCTCAACTGCACCGGCGCCCTCCTCTCTCCGTCGACAGGCATTATCGACAGTCACCAGCTGATGCTCGCCTATGTCGGCGAGATAGAGGATAACGGCGGCGCCATCGCCTATCACACGACCTTCCAGCATGCCGGAAAGACAGCGGACGGATTTACGGTGACCGCCGGCGGCACGGCGATTGACTGCCGCAACCTGATCAATACGGCGGGGCTCTCGGCGCAAGCGGTCGCGCGGACAATCGACGGCCTCGCCCCAAAGCAGATCCCGGAACGGTATCTCACCAAGGGCAGTTATTTCACCATGTCCGCCCGCGCCCCCTTCTCCCATCTGATCTATCCCGTGCCGAATACGGCGAGCCTCGGCATTCATGTGACGATCGACCTTGCCGGTCAGATCCGCTTCGGTCCCGATCAGGAATGGGTGGACGATATCGACTATCGGGTCGACCCGGCCCGCGCTGATGATTTCTACGAGGCGATCCGCCGTTACTTCCCGGCGCTTCCCGATGACAGCCTTATCCCCGCCTATTCAGGCATCCGCCCCAAGGTTCAGACGCCGGAGGGCGCGATGGCCGATTTCGTGATTGCGGGAGAGGACGCGCATGGCGTTGCGGGCCTTGTCAATCTCTTCGGCATGGAAAGCCCGGGCCTGACCTCCAGCCTCCGGATCGGCGCCTTCGTTACGGATATCCTGCGGAAAGCGGACCGAATGTGAATCGCTGAAATTAACCAGAATTCGCGGAAACCGGCATATTCGGGCCGTTGTTTTATTGCTTTTCCGCTCACCGGGCGGAAATTTTGCAAATCCTTTACCGATATCGGCGAAAGGATGCTGCGAACTTCGAAAATCGGTAAAATTTAAATTGATTTCGCGCTTTTTTAAGAAAATATCAAAGAAAAGACGCTAGATTCGTTTACTTATTTTATCGAGGTTCGTTATGACAGTATTTACTGCAAAAGAGTTCGACAACCACGAAGACGTCTTGTTTTTCCATGACAGAAAAACCGGTCTGAAGGCGATTATCGCCGTGCATGACACCACGTTGGGCCCGGCCCTCGGCGGCACGCGCATGTGGGACTATGAATCCGAGGAAGACGCCATCGCGGACGTTCTCCGCCTCTCGCGCGGGATGACCTACAAATCCTCGCTTGCCGGGATCAATCTCGGCGGCGGCAAATCCGTGATCATCGGGAATTCGCATACCGACAAGACGCCGGAACTGTTCGAAGCCTTCGGCCGCGCCGTCGATCAGTTAGGCGGCACCTATATCGCCGCCGAAGATGTCGGCACCACCGTCAAGGACCTTGAAATCGCCCGGCGGCGCACCCGCCATATCGCGGGCATCAGCGAAGGCAATGCCGGCGATCCGTCGCCCGCCACCGCCTGGGGCGTATTTCACGGATTGCGCGCCGCCGTCGAGTTCGAGCTGAAAAAGACGACGCTTGCCGGCGTCACGGTCGCCGTTCAGGGACTTGGAAATGTCGGATACGGGCTCTGCGAGCTTCTGAGGAACGCCGGCGCCGAGCTGATTGTCACCGACCCCCATGACGCCGCGGTGGAGAAAGCCGTAAAGAACCTTGGCGCAACCGCTGTCGGGATTGACGCCATTTACGATCAGGACGCCGACGTCTTCGCCCCCTGCGCGCTCGGCGCCATCCTGAATGACGACACGATCGCCCGGCTGAAGGTCCGGGCCGTCGCCGGTTCCGCCAATAACCAGCTTGCCGAGGATCGCCACGCCAAGATGCTGATGGAAAAGGGAATTCTCTATGCGCCCGATTACGCGATCAATGCGGGCGGCATCATCATCATCAGCCACGAAGGGCCCAGCTTCAACCGCGAGAAAGCGATGCGGCAGGTCGCCGAAATTCACGATACCTGCCTGAATATATTCAAGCGGGCAAAAGCGGAGAAGATAACGACCGCCGAAATCGCCGACAAGATCGCCCTTGAGCGGCTGGACCGGGTCAAATCCGAAAAAGCCGACCTCGCGCTTGCCAGCTGACGAAACTTATGACCAGCGGTTATGGACCCAGAACCAGTGGTCCGGCCGCTCGGTTATCCAGCGCTCGAACACCTCGTTGATCGCTTTTAACATCGCATAGACGTCCGTCGGCCTGTCGCCGGTTACCGGTATATCCAGCGCCGGATAGATGGTGAGGCGGCGGCGTCCGCCCTCGAGCCGCTCGGCGCGCATCGGATAGACGGGCACATCCATCTTGCAGGCGATCTCGGCGACCGCCGGTGCCGTCATGGCCTCCCGCCCGAAGAAGGGCACCGCGATGCCGCTGTTGAGTTTCTGATCGTTCAGCAGCACGATCGCCCCGCCGCTCCGCGCCGCCTTTACGATGGTTCGTGCCCCCTCGTTTCCCTTCGGTACGAAGCGATAATTGGGATCAGCCCGCATCTCCTGGAAATACTCTTCGACCAGCGGGTTGTTGGCCGCCCGGTAAATGCCGGTCGCGCGCGCACCGAGACGCCTGCCGACTAGCGCCACCAGCTCCCACGGGCCATAATGGGCGGTCACGAAGAAGGCGGCCTTGCCGCTTTCAAGATATTCGTCGAGATATTCGCCGCCAACAATCTCGACCGTGTCCGTATCGCTGAGGATTTCCCGGTTGAACGGGATTTCGCCGACATTGCGCCCGAGATTATCCCACATGCGCGCCAGCGTCTCCTCCACCTGCATGGCGGTGAGATGGGGAAGCGCCATCCGCATATTCTCCCGCGCCAGCCGATGGACGCCCAATCGCGGGCCGATTTTCCGCGCGAGCCATCCGGCGAAGGTCGCCGCCCGCGCCCGACCGAGCAGGCGGAACAGGCCGACCGCCGCGCGGACAGCAATCCATTCAAGGCGGTATCGCAGGGAAACCTTGCTCATGCCGCCGGTGCTTTCAGAAGCGAGAGAAGCATGCCACGAAGCGCGTCCGGGTTCGCAAAATTCATCTCGACATCAAAGACCGCGACCATCATTTTTTCATTTGCCGCGAGCCGCACATAGTCCTTCCGGGTCGTCACCAACGCCGCCTCCAGGGCGGCGGCCCGCTCCACCATTATCATGATTTCATCTTTAGTATAAACATGATGGTCGGGATAGCTAAAGCTGTCCATCAGGTCGCATCCGGCGAATTTCAGCGTTTCGAAAAACTTCTCGGGGCGGCCGATTCCGGCGAAGGCGACAACCTTTTCGCCGCTAAGCTCTTCGGTTGCCGGTTTCGGCACGATATGGGAAATGAAAACTTTTTTACCTCTATTTAACCGGTTAAATATATTTGACTCAGTATTTCCGCCAACCAGGATGACCGCATCGGACCGGGCGATCCCGGCCACAAGCGATTCCCGGAGCGGTCCGGCGGGCAGCAGCCGGCCATTCCCGACGCCGTAATCCGCGTCGATCACAAGCAGGGAAAAATCCTTACGCAAGGACGGGTTCTGAAATCCGTCATCCATGATGACCACGTCAGCGCCGGCCTTCGCCGCGGCGCGGGCGCCCGCAACCCGGTCCGCGGCGACCCAGGTGGGCGCCGTCTCGGCCAGGATCAGGGCCTCGTCGCCGACATCGGAAAACTGATGAACGTCAAGCACGACTCGGACCGGGCCTTTCAGACGGCCGCCATATCCACGAGTCAGGAAATGCGGTCGTTTCCCTTCCGCGATGAACAATTGCGCGATGGCGACGGCCGCCGGCGTCTTGCCCGCCCCGCCCGCAACCACATTGCCAACGCAGATCACCGGCACCCCCACGGCCTCGCTGCGCTGCATCGACCGGTGCAGCCGGCTCCCCGCGCCATAGAGCCAGGCCGCCGGCGCGAGCAGCAAGGGCAGGACGCTTTTACTCTCGCGGCGCCAGAATTGCGGGGTCTTCATTCCGTCCCCCTTTCCAGCAGCCGTTCGATCTGCCGAAGGGTTTTTTCAAGCGTTTCCTGACCGACCGCAACAACTTCCGCCGACCGCGCCGCCATGTCCGCGCAGAGGTCCGGCGCATCGAGATACCGCGCCACGACCGCAGCAAGGGTGTCGGCATCGCTGACTTCCAGACTGGCGGAGAGGTGATCGAAATCGGCCATGATTTCGGTGAAGTTATCCATATGCGGTCCGTGCAGCAGCACGCAGTCGAGCCGCGCCGCCTCAAGCGGGTTCTGCCCGCCATTCGGCACCAGCGATCCGCCGATAAGAACGATCTTCGCCAGCCGGTAAAACAGGCCAAGCTCGCCAATGGTATCGGCGATATACACGCCCGTCTCCGGCGTCAGCGGCGCGCCGGTGGAACGCTGGACAACAGTCAGCCCCTGCCCCATGGCAAGCGTCGCAATATCCTCTCCGCGCTCCGGATGGCGGGGCACGATCACGGTGAGCAGGTCCGGCCGCTTTTCGCAGAGCGTCCGATGCGCGGCGAGGATTATTTCCTCCTCCCCCCGGTGGGTGCTGGCGGCCAACCAAAGCGGACGGGTGGCAATATCTTGCGTCACCACCGCCAGGGCATCCGCATCGACGGGCAACGGCTCCGCCGCGAATTTCAGATTGCCGAAACATTCCACGGAATTTGCCCCGAGTTCCCGGAGCCTCTCGGCGGATGTTTCCGACTGCGCCGAACAAAAGCTGAAATGACCGAGCAGCTGCCGCGAAAAGCCAAGCGACTTCCGCCAGAAACGATAGGACTTTTCGGTGATCCGGGCATTGGCCATCATCATTGGAATGCGGCGCGCGGCGCTCTCCGAAATCAGGTTGGGCCAGATTTCCGATTCCATCCAGATCGCCAGATCGGGCCGCCAGTGATCGAGAAACCGCTCGACGGCGTCTTTCATATCGACGGGAACGAACTGATGAAATGCCCGTTCCGGCAGGCGCGCCGCCATGATTTCGGCGGAGGTGCGCGTCCCTGTGGTGACAAGAATAGACCGCTCCGGCGCGGCCTTCAGCAGGCCGTCGATCAGGGTGAGCGCCGAGACCGACTCGCCCACCGAGGCGGCATGGATCCAGACGAGCTGGCCCGTCGGGCGATCCCGGGAGGCGTTGCCGAGGCGCTCGGGAAACCGGGCCGGATCCTCCTTCCCGGCGGCGAGGCGCTTGTCGAGGTGACGGCGAAGGGCCGGCGCGCCGATCCGCAAAAGGCCGTTATAGAGGGCAAGCAGCATCAGACTTCCGCGGCTTTCTTGTGCGGCTTGACCGGCTTGTCGCGCGCCTCGGGCTCCACCGTTTCGCGATGGCACAAGGCATCCGCGTCGCGTGTGATCCTGGTCAGGCTCGCCTCGATCGCCGCGCGCGCCGCCTCGAAGGCGCCACCCTCGTCGCGTCTCGGCACCTCTATCCCGTCGCCCCAGATGACGACGCCACGGCTGAACGGGGCGGCGAGGAGGAATCGGTCCCAGCTTCCGAGAATCTTGCCGCGCGTCGTCGAATAACTGACGGGATAGACAGTCATGCCCGACATCGCCGCCAGCCGGACGACGCCATCCTGCGCGCGCATCCGGGGACCGCGGGGGCCATCCGGCGTGATCACCGCAACCTCGCCCTTTTTAAGGGCCTTCAGCATCTGCTTGATCGCCGACGCCGCGCCCTTGCTCGCCGATCCGCGAATGCTGTCCTGTCCCCAATGCTTGATCGTGCGGGCGATAATCTCGCCGTCGCCGTGATGGGAGATCATGACATTCACCCGGGTTTTCTTCTGCACGGAAATCGGCATCATCAGAAGGCGACCGTGCCAGAAGGCGAGAATGAAGGGGTCTCCCGCGCTCATCCGCGCATGCGGCGCCTCGCCGTTGATGACCTGCCAGCGGCTGGTGCGGTAGACAAGCCAGATATAGCCCGCCGCCAGGACGCTGATCACGGCCTTCGCGCCATCGCTTTTCAGTATTTTCTTTATCGCCTTCAAAAACCTACGCTTTCACCGGGAAAATCCACGCCCCGATATATATTGCCCGCACCGCCTTTGCCAGTTCAATTGCCAAATCCGGCCCTTTTTCCGACGCGATGGATTGCTGCCGCTTCAATATCTCATTAATCTGGTCTATGTTCATTAAAAACATGCCGTTTCGGCTATATATGCAGAAAGCCGCCCGATGACAAATACCGCCGCCCCCGAGATCCGCGCTTCCGCCTGTCCGCACGACTGCCCGTCGACCTGCGCACTGGAAATCGAGCGGCTGAACAGCCGGCAAATCGGGCGCGTACGGGGGGCCGAGGACAACAGCTATACCGCCGGCGTCATCTGCGCGAAAGTCGCCCGCTATGCCGAGAGGACCCATCATCCGGACAGGCTGATGCATCCCATGCGGCGCATCGGCGAGAAAGGCTCGGGCGCGTGGCAGCAGATCAGCTGGGACGATGCCCTCGACGAGGTGGCCGAGGCCTTTCTCAAGCGCGAGGCGCAATATGGCAGCGAGACCATCTGGCCCTATTACTACGCCGGGACGATGGGTCTCGTGCAGCGCGACGGGATCAACCGGCTCCGTCACGTGAAGAAATATTCCGAACAAAAACTGACCATCTGCACGACGCTTGCGCGCGGCGGCTGGATGGCCGGAACCGGATCCCTGCATGGCCCGGACCCGCGCGAGATGGCAAAATCGGACCTTGTCGTCATCTGGGGCACCAACGCCGTGCATACCCAGGTGAATGTGATGACCCATGCGACGCGCGCGCGCAAGGACCGCAGCGCCAAGATCGTCGTCATCGACACCTATCGCAACGCGACGGCGCAAACCGCCGATCTGCATCTTTGCGTCAATCCGGGCACCGACGGAGCGCTCGCCTGCGCCGTTATGCATGTCCTCTTCAAGGAGGGGATGGCGGACCGCGCCTATATGGAGAAATTCACGAAAGGCTGGAAGGAGCTGGAAGCGCATCTTCAGGACAAGACGCCGGAATGGGCGGCCGCAATCACCGGCCTGACGCCCGAGGAGATTTACGCCTTCGCCCGCCTCTACGGCCAGACAAAGAAATCCTTCCTGCGTCTCGGATACGGCTTCGCGCGGAGCCAGAACGGACCCGTCAACATGCATGCGGCAAGCTGTCTCGCCGCCGTCACCGGCTCCTGGCAATATGAGGGCGGCGGCGCCATGCATAACAACGGCGGCATCTATCACTGGGACAAGACCCTGATCGAGGGGCTGGATGCGATCGACCCGGCGATACGCACCCTCGACATGTCCCGTATCGGCCCGGTGCTGACCGGCGACAAGACCGATCTCGGCGACGGGCCTCCGGTCACGGGCTTGCTCATCCAGAATACCAATCCGATGGATGTCGCGCCGGAGCTTGGCAAGGTGCATGCCGGGTTCGCCCGCGACGATCTGTTCGTCTGCGTGCATGAGCAGTTCATGACCGAAACGGCGAAGATGGCCGATATCCTGCTGCCGGCGACAACCTTCGTCGAGCATGACGATCTGTATCAGGCGGGCGGCCAGAGCCATATCATGATGGGACCGAAAATCATCGACCCGCTCGGGGAGTGCCGCTCCAACCATGAGGTGATCTCGGGACTTGCGAAACGCCTCGGCGCGGAGCATCGCGGCTTTGACATGACGGCGATGGAGATGATCGACGAGACGCTTAAAGTCTCCGGCTGGCCCGATGCCGAGACGCTGACGGAGAAAAAATGGCACGACTGCATGATCGATTTCGACAGCGCCCATTATCTCAACGGCTTCGCCCATAGCGATCGCAAATTCCATTTCACGCCGGACTGGTCGAAAATCGGTGCCGATTATGAAGGAATGCCGGCCCTTCCCGATCATTGGGAGGCCATCTTTGTCGCCGACGCGGAGCATCCCTTCCGGATGGTGACCGCGCCCGCGCGCAATTTCCTCAACACCAGCTTCACGGCGACGCCGACATCGCTGAAACGGGAAAAACGCCCGACGGTCAAGATACACAGCAAGGACGCCGCCGCCATCGGCACGGAGGATGGCGCCATTGTGCGGATCGGCAACAGGCTTGGCTCCCTCCTGATCCATGCCGAGATTTTCGACGGCCTCAACCCGGGAACGGTGATCGTCGAAAGCGTCTGGCCCGGAAAATTCTTTATCGAGAAGGTCGGGATCAATCTGCTGGTCAGCGCGAAGGCACCGAAGCCGAACGGCGGCGCGGCGTTTCATGACACGGCTGTCTGGATACGGCCCGAGGCGGACGCGTCAGATTAATCCGAGGGAACGAAGCTCCGCCGCCATTTCCTCAGAAAGCTCGCCCTCGCTGTCGTCATCGGACTTGCTTTCCTCGACAATATCACGCAGATCGCGGGGGGCGTCGTCCGCTTCCAGATAGCGCCAGCCCTGATGCGGGGCACGCGGGAAAAGCTCCGTTTCGATAAGCTCCGAATCCAGCATCAGGCCGCATTTCTCGCCTTCGGTATCGTAGAGCCGCTCAAGGCCGAGGACGCGCTGGCGCGCCGCGATATGCCCCTTGATGATCCAGTAGACGGATCCGCCGTCGAGAAGTTCCTCCTCGCGGGTCGGCCGTTGCTTCGTCACATGGCAAAGCGGGCCGGCAATCAGCCGTCGAGACTGGTTGGCGCGAAGCTGATCGACCGACGTGATGCCGACGCTGACGATTAGGAGATGTACTGACATGCCTCTTAAATACCCCGAAACCGCCCCGTTTGTCCAGCAAGGGAACTAGCCGAGCTTTCCCTTGAGGGCTCTGGCAACACTGGAAACCGGCGCGCGGTCAAGAAAATCGGAAATGAACCAGGCCGTGGTGACGAGTTTCTTGAGGTCGATCCCGCTGTCGATGCCCATGCCGTCGAGCATATAGACCACATCCTCCGTCGCCACATTGCCCGTTGCGCCCGGCGCATAAGGACAGCCGCCGAGACCGGCAACGGAGCTGTCGAGCTTGGAGATGCCCATTTCCAGCGCCGCCAAATAGTTCGCCAGCGCCTGGCCGTAGGTATCGTGAAAATGCACGCCGATCACCTCGAGCGGGATGACATTGGCGACCGCCTCGATCACTTTCTTGGTGCGGATCGGCGTCCCCACTCCGATGGTGTCGGCGATGGAAACCTCATAAGCACCCATGTCGTACAGCTTCTTTGACACATCGGCGACGGCCTCGGGCGTGATCTCCTCGTCGAACGGGCTTCCAAGCGCGCAGGAAACACTCGCCCGATAGGGAATGCCTGCGGCCTTTGCCGCTTCCGTCACCGGCGCGAACCGCTCCAGGCTTTCGGCAATGGAGCAATTGATGTTGCGCTGATTGAATTTTTCGGACGCCGCGCTGAAAATTTCGATCTCATCGGCGCCGGAGGCGACGGCGCCTTCATATCCCTTCATATTGGGTGTCAGAACCGCATAGGTCACGTCGTCCCGGCGCGAGATTTTTTCCATCACCTCGGCGGTGTCCGCCATCTGCGGCACCCATTTCGGCGAGACGAAACTGCCGGTCTCGATGGCCTTGACGCCGGCATCGACCAGCCGCTCGATCAGTTCGACCTTGATCCCCGCGGGGACCATCTGCTTCTCATTCTGCAGGCCGTCCCGCGCGCCCACTTCGAAAATTCGTACCTTTGACGGAAGCGTCATGCTGTCTCCTCGCTTTCAAGGCGGACGAGCACGGTTCCCTCATCCACCTGATCTCCAACTTCGAAAAATACGTCCTCGATAATACCATCCTTGAAGGCTGTCAACGTATGCTCCATTTTCATCGCCTCCAATACAACCAGGGGGTCGCCCTTGCTCACCCGAGTCCCCGCATTGGCGAAAATCTGGATCAGCTTGCCCGGCATCGGTGCCGTGATCGCACCCGCGCCGCCCTCGGCGCTATCGGCATCGAAATCATCGACGACGCGGGCGATCTCGACCTGACGTCCGGTGGTCATGACAATGATCTTGGCGCCCTGGGTGACCACGGCGGCGTCGATTTTATGCCCATTCAGATCGGCGTGGAGGCTTCCGTCCGCCGCCAGCTCGGCATGAACATGCAGCGGGCCTTCGGGCAGTTCAAGCAGAAATCCGCCTTTTTCATAGACAACATGAACCGTTATTTCCGACCCGTCCACCTCGAACTTGAAATCGTCATGGCCGGTATCATTGGGGCGCCAGGCCGTAAGGTCGTCCCAGGGAGAATAGGGATCATTCGTCGCGGCGCGGGCGGCCTTGTGGCCCTTCTCGCGCTCCAGCAGCAGATGCGCGACGGCAAGCGCCATCTCCTCTTCTGTCGGGGCAAGCGGTCCGGGCACCAGATCGGCCCTGAAACGCTCGATGAAGCCGGTATCCAGATCCTTCGCCGCAAAAGACGGATGGCCGGCGATATTGCCAAGGAAAGCGAGGTTCGTCGCGACGCCGGCCACCTGATAGTCATCCAGGGAGGCGCTCAGTTTCTGAAGCGCCATGTCCCGCGTCTCGTCCCAGACGATCAGCTTGGCGATCATCGGATCATAAAACGGCGTCACCGTATCGCCTTCGCGCACGCCGGTATCAATCCGGACGCCATCCGCTTCCCGGGGCGGACGCAACCGGAGCAGCTGCCCCGTCGCGGGCAGGAAGTCATTCGCCGGGTCTTCCGCATAGAGCCGCACCTCGAACGCATGGCCGGAGATGGAAAGATCTTCCTGAGTGCAAGGGAGCTCTCCTCCCGCCGCGACTCGCAGCTGCCATTCCACGAGATCCTGCCCGGTGATCATCTCGGTCACCGGATGCTCCACCTGAAGGCGGGTATTCATTTCCATGAAATAGAACGCATCTTCCTTGAGCCCGTTGGAGACATCGGCGATAAACTCGATGGTGCCCGCGCCGACATAGCCAATCGCCTTCGCCGCCGCCACGGCCGCCGCGCCCATGGCCTCGCGCATCGACACCGGCATATCCGGCGCCGGGGCTTCCTCGATCACCTTCTGGTGCCGCCGCTGGAGGGAGCAGTCCCGCTCGAACAGATGCACGGCGTTGCCATGGGTATCAGCGAATACCTGGATCTCGATATGGCGCGGCTTGGTGAGGAATTTCTCGATCAGGACACGCGCATCTCCGAAGGCCGACTGCCCTTCCCGCTGGGCGGAGGCCAGCGCCGCCGGGAATTCTTTTGCGGAATGGACACTCCGCATGCCCTTGCCGCCGCCGCCCGCGACCGCCTTGATCAGGACGGGATAGCCGATTTTCTCCGCCTCCGCCGCCAGCAGGTCCGGATCCTGATCCTCCCCGTGATACCCCGGCACGACCGGCACGCCTGCCTTGACCATCAGGGCCTTCGCCGCGTCTTTCAGCCCCATGGCGCGAATCGCGTCCGCGGGCGGGCCGATAAAGACGATGCCGGCTTTTGCGCATTTCTCCGCAAATCCCGCATTCTCCGACAGGAAGCCATAACCCGGATGGATCGCCTCCGCCCCCGTCCGCCGCGCGACCTCAAGGATCGTGTCCGCCTTCAGGTAGCTTGCCGAAACCTCCGGCGGGCCGATCAGGACAGCCTCATCCGCCATCTGGACATGGCGGGCGTTGGCATCCGCCTCGGAATAGACGGCAACCGTCCGGACGCCCAGCTTCGCCGCCGTGGCCATGACCCGACAGGCAATCTCTCCGCGATTAGCGATAAGTATCTTTTTAAACACCGGTTAAATTTCCTATATCAGGTTAAATAATATGCCAATTGGGCTTGCGCTTGTCGAGGAACGCCTGAACGCCCTCCTTCCCTTCGTCGGTCGCCCGCCGGGCGGCAATCCGTTCGGCTGTCTCCTCGATAACGTCCTGATCGATGGGACGATCGGAGACCGTATAGATGAGGTCCTTGGAATCGGCCATGGCGCCCGGCGCATTCTTCATGATCTGGTCAATCAGGCGGTCCCGCGCCTCCGCCAGGTGGCTCACATCTTCAACCACGTCATGCAGTAGGCCGAGGCGATGGGCCTCCGTCGCGTCAAAGACCTCCGCCGTCAGGAAATACCGGCGGCAGGCACGGACGCCGATCGCCTCCACCACATAGGGGGAGATGACAGCCGGAAGGAGCCCGAGCTTCACCTCGGAAAGGCAGAACTTCGCCGATTTCACGCCGATTGCGATATCGCAGGCCGCGACCAGACCGAGACCCCCGCCATAGGCCGCGCCCTGAACCAGCGCGATGGTCGGCTTCGGGATCGCATGGAGGTTTTTCAGCATCCTTCCCAGGACAATGCTGTCTTCGCGGTTATCCTCCTCGGTGAAATGCGCGGCGCGTTTCATCCAGTTGAGATCCGCCCCGGCGCAAAAGCTTTTTCCGGCGGCGGCGACCACGACGGCGCGGACACCATCCTGATGGCCGACATCCTCGAACATATCGCCAAGACGCTCGATCAGCTCCTCATCGAAGGCATTATGCACCTCCGGCCGGTTAAGCGTAATGGTCGCGATGCCGTCGGTCGAGAAATGCAATACCGCTGATTCTTCACTCATAAAACTCTCCTACATTCTAAAGAGGCCGAATTTTGTCGGCTCGATGGGGGCGTTGAGGGAGGCCGAAATGCCAAGGCCCAGAACCATCCGGCTTTCCGCCGGATCGACAATACCATCATCCCAGATGCGCGCGCTCGCAAAATAGGGATGCCCCTCCTTTTCGTACTGCGCTTCTACCGGCGCCTTGAAGGCAGCTTCCTCCTCCGCGCTCCAGGTTTCGCCGCGCAGCTCCATGCCGTCGCGCTTGACGGTGGCGAGCACGGCGGCGGCCTGCTGCCCACCCATGACGGAAATGCGCGCGTTCGGCCACATCCAGAGAAGGCGCGGGCTATAGGCGCGGCCGCACATGCCATAGTTACCCGCCCCGAAGGAACCGCCGAAAATCATCGTGAATTTCGGCACCTTTGCCGTGGCAACTGCCGTCACCAGCTTGGCGCCGTCCTTGGCGATACCACCTGATTCATATTTCTGCCCGACCATAAAGCCGGTAATATTCTGCAGGAAGACAAGCGGGATATTCCGCTGGCAGCAAAGCTCGATAAAATGGGCGCCTTTAACGGCAGATTCCGAAAAGAGGATGCCATTGTTTGCCACGATACCGACCGGATAGCCATGGATATGGGCAAATCCCGTGACCAGTGTCGTTCCGTAATTTTTCTTGAACTCCTCGAACTCGGAGCCATCGACGACGCGGGCGATAATCTCCCTCACATCGAAGGGCGTGCGCATATCCTTCGGGATCAGACCATAAATTTCCTTTGGATCGTAAAGCGGCGGCCTGGGGTTGCGAACCTCAAGCGGCATGGGTTTCGGACGATTAAATCCCGCCACGCAGCTTCGGGCAATCTGCAGCGCATGCAGGTCATTTTCGGCCATATGGTCAGTGACGCCGGAAATGCGGGAATGAACCTCCGCCCCGCCCAGATCCTCCGCCGAGACAACTTCGCCTGTTGCCGCCTTCACCAGCGGCGGACCGGCAAGGAAGATGGTGCCCTGATTGCGGACGATAATGCTTTCATCGCACATCGCCGGAACATAGGCGCCGCCGGCGGTGCAGGAGCCCATCACCACCGCAATCTGCGGAATGCCAAGCGCCGACATATTTGCCTGATTGTAGAAGATGCGGCCAAAATGCTCACGGTCTGGGAAAACATCCTGCTGGTTGGGAAGGTTCGCCCCGCCGGAATCCACAAGATAAATGCAGGGAAGATTGTTCTGGAGCGCCACTTCCTGCGCCCGGAGGTGCTTCTTCACCGTCAGCGGATAATAGGTCCCGCCCTTGACTGTCGCATCATTGCAGACAACGACACATTCGCGGCCCTCGATGCGTCCAATCCCGGTAATCACGCTGGCGGAATGGATATCGCCGCCATACATGTCCCAGGCCGCCATCTGGCTGAATTCCAGAAAGGGTGATCCGGGATCAAGGAGTTTGCGCACCCGTTCGCGCGGGAGCAGCTTGCCGCGGGAGAGATGTTTCTCGCGCGCGCGTTCGCCGCCGCCCTGCTTGATGATCGCGACCTTTTCCTTCAGATCCTCAACCAGCCCCGCCATATGCGCGGCATTGGCCTTGAAGTCATCACTCCGGGTGTTGAGACTGCTTTTCAATACGGACATCTAGTTCACTTTCCTTCAGAGTGCACTTAAATCGATAGCTTGGCGAACGCCGCCCTATGTGTTACGGATTCGCTTCCAAACAAGAACCAAAAAAGGAGCCATGAATGGCCTATAATCCATTTGACCTGACCGGGAAGGTCGCCCTCATCACAGGCGGAAACGGAGGCATTGGCCTTGGCATGGCAGACGCCATCGCCCAGGCGGGAGGCGATATTTGCATCTGGGGCACGAACGAGACCAAAAACGCCGCCGCCGTCGAAAAGCTGAAGGCCCACGGCACCCGCGTCTCCTCGCTTCTTTGCAATGTTGCGGATGAAAAGGAAGTTCAGGACTGCTTTGCCGAGACGCTGTCGCAATTTGGCCGCGTCGATGGCTGCTTTGCGAATGCGGGCGTCAGTTCGGGCAAGAAATCCTTCCTGGATATCGATGATGCGGAATGGCACCGCGTTCTCAATATCAATCTTGATGGCGTCTTTTACACCTTCCAGGCCGCGACGAAACATATGGTGGAGCGCGCCGAGAACGGGGATCCGGGCGGGCGCCTCATCGGCACAGCCAGCCTCGCGGCCATCTCCGGCGCCGCACGGAACGAACATTATGCCGCGACCAAGGGCGGCGTGATTTCCATGATCCGGGCGCTGGCGGTCGAATTCGCCGGCAAGGGCATCACGGCTAACGCCATCCTGCCCGGCTGGATCGAAACCGCGATGACGGAAAATGCCATCGCCTGGCAGAAATTTTCCGATGCGGTGAAGCCGCGCATCCCGGCGCGCCGCTGGGGCCAGCCCGAGGATTTCGGCGGCATGGCCGTCTATCTGATGTCGGACGCCAGCGCCTATCACACGGGCGATACCATGCTGATCGACGGCGGCTATTTCCTCTTTTAGGCCGATCACAACTCCCGGCTCCGCCAGGGCGGGGCCGGAACCGCCGAATTTCTGCGCCCCCATTTGCATCACCAGCCCCCGCTCGTCAGCCATTCATCGAGTTGGCCAACCCGATCCGCGCCCCAGAAGCGTTCCCCGTCCACGATGAAGAAGGGCGCGCCGAAGACTTTCTTCTTGAAAACCGTCTCCTCGACCGAGGATTTGAACGCGGCCTTGATCTCGTCCGTCTGCACAGCCTCCATAAAGGCGGCGCGGTCCAGACCTAATTCCTCCGCGATGTCGGCCACAATCGCGATATCGGAAATATCCCTGCCCGAGACGAAATAGGCGGCGAAAACGTTCTTCGCAAACTCGACGGCTTTTTCCGGTGCCTCCCGCGAAATCCAGAGAAACCCGCGGGACGCACCCAGGGTCAGCTTCGGGAAGTCCGCCGGCATGACGAAGGGGATGTTGTGATAGCGGGCGGTGCGGTCGAAATCCATCCGCGAATAGTTCCCCTTCAGCGGATATTGCGTGAGCGGAAAGGTCTTCTCCCCCTGCATGGCAATGCCCAGCATGAAGGGATGCCAGACAACCGCGCGCCCATGCTTCTCGGCGACCGGGCCAATCAAATGGCTGCCGAGATAGGCATAAGGCGAGGAAAAATCGAAATAAAAATCTATCGGGCCCGGCATCGTCATGCCCTACGCCGCCGCCAGGTTACGGGCGATGACCAGCTTCTGGATGTCCGACGTGCCCTCATAAATCTGGCAGACCCGGACATCACGGTAGATCTTCTCGACAGGGTAGTCCGCGATATAACCATTCCCCCCGAGTGTCTGGATCGCCCCGGAGCAGACTTCCTCCGCCATTTCGGAGGCGAAGAGCTTGGCCATGCTGGCCTCAGTGAGGCAGGGTAGCCCCGCGTCTTTCAGGCTGGCCGCATGCAGCACCATCTGCCGCGCCACCTCCAGCTTGGTTGCCATATCCGCGAGGCGGAAGCCAACCGCCTGATGCTCGATAATCGCTTTATCAAACGACTGGCGCTCCTTCGCATAGGCAATGGCATGGGCAAGGGCGGCCCCGGCCATGCCGACGCTCTGAGCGGCGATGCCGATACGGCCCGTTTCCAGATTGGCGAGCGCGATACGATATCCCGCCCCTTCCGGACCTAGCATATTCGCCGCCGGGATATGCACATCGTCAAAGGCGATCTGGCAGGTGTCAGAGGCTTTCTGGCCCAGTTTCTTCTCGATTGAAACGACGCGATATCCCTCGCTGATCGTCGGCACGATGAAACAGCTGATCCCCTTCTTGCCCGCGTCGGGGTCGGTCACCGCGAAAACCAGCGCGACATCCGCCGTCTTGCCCGAGGTGATAAACTGCTTGGTGCCGCTTATGACATAATGATCGCCCTCTTTCCGCGTCCGGGTGCGAAGCGCCGAGGCATCCGATCCCGCCTGCGGTTCGGTCAGGCAAAAGGCGCCCAGTTCCTCACCTTTGGCAACCGGGACAAGGAAGGCGTTTTTCTGCGCTTCTGTTCCCTCTTTCAGGACGGCCGCGCAATAGGGCGAGTTATTCACGCTCATCACGGTCGAGAGGGCGCCGTCGCCGGCGGCAATCTCCATCAGCGCCAGCGCATAGGAAACGTAATCCGCCCCGGCCCCGCCATATTCCTCCGGCACGGTCATGCCCATCAGGCCGAGTGCGCCCATCTCGTTCAAAACACTGCGCGGAATGGACGCTTGTTCTTCCCACTCGACAGAATTCGGGGCCAGACGATCTTGCGCAAAGTCACGCGCCATGTCGCGGATCATGGTCTGCTCTTCGGTTAAAATCATCCGGCTCCCTCCCTTCCGTTGCTTGCGCGTTTAGTTGACGAGTTCGAGCGCCATTGCCGTCGCTTCGCCGCCGCCGATGCAGAGAGAGGCAACACCGCGGGTCTTGCCGTATTTCTGCAGGGCAGAGAGGAGCGTGACAACGATCCGCGCCCCCGAAGCACCAACCGGATGGCCAAGCGCGCAGGCGCCGCCATGCACATTGACCTTCTCATGATCGAGGCCAAGGTCCTTCATCGCCGCCATGGTAACGACAGCGAACGCCTCGTTAATCTCGAACAGATCGACGTCGTCTTTTGTCCAGCCGACCTTGTCCATCACCTTCTGGATCGCATCGATCGGCGCCATGGTGAATTCGGACGGCTTGCGGGCGTGGGTCGAATGGGCGAGGAATTTGGCAATCGGCTTCAGGCCGCGCCGCTTTGCCTCGCTCTCCTTCATCAGGACGAGCGCCGCACCGCCGTCGGAGATCGAGGAGCTGTTCGCCGCCGTCACCGTGCCGTCTTTGGCAAAGGCGGGTTTCAGGGACGGAATTTTGTCCGGGTTGCCTTTAAGTGGCTGTTCATCCTTGTCGATGGTCACATCGCCCTTGCGGGTCTTGACGGTCACCGGCGTAATTTCCGCGGCAAAAGTCCCGTCTTCCGTTGCCTGTTTCGCCCGCCGCAGCGATTCAATCGCATATGAATCCTGCGCTTCCCGGGTAAACTGGTAAAGACCTGCCGTTTCCTCGGCAAAGCTGCCCATCAGGCGGCCTTCCTCATAGGCATCCTCCAGGCCGTCAAGGAACATATGGTCCTTCACCTCGCCATGGCCCAGCCGAAGGCCGGTCCGCATTTTCGGCAGGATATAGGGGGCGTTGGTCATGCTTTCGAACCCGCCCGCGACAACGACATTGTTGCTGCCGGCCATCAGCGCGTCATAGCCATACATTGCCGCGCGCATGCCGGAGCCGCACATCTTGTTGACAGTGGTGCAGCCGACACTGTCGGGGATGCCCGCGCCGAAGGAGGCCTGGCGCGCCGGCGCCTGGCCGAGACCGGCGGGAAGAACGCAGCCCATGATCACTTCGTCAATATCGGTTCCGGTGACCCCGGCGCGGTCCATCGCCGCCTTGATCGCAACGGCGCCCAGTTCGGGTGCCTTGACCTCTGAAAGGTCGCCCTGGAACCCGCCCATCGGCGTCCGTGCCATACCAACGATGACAATTGGATCTTCACTCATTTTTTTCTCCTTATCATTTATCGAAGATGTGCCTTCGTGAACTTAACTTGTTTCATCAAAGAGTTCGCGCCCGATCAGCATCCGCCGAACTTCGCTGGTGCCCGCGCCAATTTCATAGAGTTTGGCGTCGCGGAGCAAACGTCCCGTCGGATATTCGTTGATATAGCCATTGCCGCCCAGCGCCTGGATCGCCTCCAGCGCCATCCAGGTGGCCTTCTCCGCCGCATAGAGGATCACCCCGGCGGCATCCTTTCGTGTCGTTTCACCGCGGTCGCAGGCCCGGGCAACGGCATAAACGTAAGCCTTGCAGGCATTCATGGTCGAATACATATCGGCGATTTTACCCTGCATCAGCTGGAAAGTGCCGATGGGCTGGCCGAATTGTTCGCGGTCGTGGATATAGGGAATGACCGCGTCCATGCAGGCCTGCATGATACCGAGCGGACCGGCGGAAAGCACGACCCGCTCATAGTCAAGGCCACTCATCAGCACCCGGACACCCTCGTTAAGCGGCCCGAGAATATTTTCCTCCGGCACCTCGCAATCCTCGAACACCAGTTCGCAGGTGTTGGAACCACGCATGCCGAGTTTGTCGAGCTTCTGCGCCGTGGAAAAGCCGGGAAATCCCTTTTCAATGATGAAGGCGGTGATGCCGCGCGGCCCCGCATCAGGTACCGTTTTCGCATAGACCACCAGCACGTCGGCGTCGGGCCCGTTGGTGATCCAGAATTTATTGCCATTCAGGATATAGCGATCGCCCTTTTTGTCGGCGCGAAGCCGCATGGACACAACGTCCGACCCCGCCCCCGGCTCGCTCATGGCAAGGGCGCCCACATGATCCCCGCTGATCAGCTTGGGAAGATATTTCTGCTTCTGCGCGGCGTTGCCGTTGCGGCGGATCTGGTTGACGCACAGGTTTGAATGGGCGCCATAGGAAAGCCCGACCGAGGCCGACGCCCGGCTTATTTCCTCAACTGCGATACAATGCTCAAGATAGCCCAGCGCCGATCCGCCATATTCCTCCTCCACCGTAATGCCGAGAAGTCCGAGATCGCCCATCTTCTTCCACATATCCATCGGGAACTGGTTCGTCGCGTCGATCTCGGCAGCCCGCGGCGCAAGCTCCTCCTGCGCGAAACTCGCGACCGTATCGCGGAGCATGTCGGCGGTTTCGCCAAGACCGAAATTCAGACCGGGAAAATGAATTGCTGACATCGTTTTTCCTTACCTTCAAACAAGATTGAGTTGCTGGCTGATGGATACGCGACGGGCCCAGCAGGATTAATATGGCGCGGCAACGCATTCATGTCGATACCACGTCACGCCCAAAGTTCACCTGATCCGATTTTCCCGTCAGGCACATCATCGTAAACAGTCCCGTGAGGCAATGCCTCCTCTCGCCGCTTTCTTCCGCATAGGCGTCCGCCTGGCAGACAAAAAGCGTCTTTCCGGCTTTGACGACCTGCGCCCGCGCCCGCAAGCGCGTTCCTTGCGCGGGGTTCAGAAAGTTCACCTTGAACTCCGTCGTCAGAACGGTACTGTCCGGCGGATAGAGGGAGTAGCAGGCATAGCCGGCCGCAGAATCCGTGAGCGCCGAGACAAGGCCGCCGTGGAAAAACCCATGCTGCTGCGTCAGCCCCGGACGTCTCTCGAGCGCGAGTTCACAAAGCCCCGGCTCCAGCCGGTCGATCCAGGCCCCGATGTCCGCCATATAGGGCTGGCGCGCGAAACTGTCTCGCACGACATGGTCATAATCCGGATTACGCGGCTTGAAGTCTGCCAACATGTCCCGTTCCCGCTTTATGAACCGTTTGCATCCTCTCACCGCAGCCGGTTCTTCCTGTTATTTGGCTGGAATATAAGGAATTTATGTCAATAGATAAAATCATTTGTTTCGATCATAACTATTGATATCATCTATAGCATGGATATTTACCAGCTCAGATATTTTCTCGCCATCGTCGAGACGAACAATTTCTCCCGTGCGGCGGAACGCGCCTTCGTCAGCCAGCCAACCCTGTCGGCGGGCATCAAAAAGCTGGAGACGGAACTCGGTACGCCGCTCTTCAACCGCGATGCCCGGAAAATTTCCCTGACGGAGGCAGGACGCCGTTTCCTGCCCCATGCGCGGACCATTATCTATGAATGCAATGCTGCGAAATCGGATATCGTGCGCAAAAGCCCGGTCCGGCGATTGCGGCTTGGCCTGTTGCGCAGCGCGCCTAGCGCGCGCGTTGCCGCCCTTCTCGACGACTTTGGCAAGGCCCATCCGGACATCCAGATCTCCATCAAGGACGGATCGACGGCGCAGCTCCAACGCTGGCTCGACGAAGGGCGCATCGATGTCGCCCTCTCGGTGACACCGGATGCCGAAAGCAACACGGAATTTGTGCAGCTTTATAAATGGAAATACATGGTTGCCGTTCCCTCAGGCCATTCCTTTTCCGGCAGGAACGCCATTCCGCTAAAGGAGCTCGACCGGCTCGATTTCCTGCACCGCACCCATTGTGAGGCGGAAACGGAACTCACCCGCATGTTCGCGAGCGCCGGGGTCAACCCGCATATCATTTTCCGCACAGACCAGGACGAGAAGGCGCTGGCGTTCGTCGGCGCCGGCCTTGGCCTTTGCATGATGCCCGATATTTTGAACGCGCCCGGCGTTACGCTTCTGCCCGTGGAGGGGATTAATATCGACCGCACGATCGGCCTTGTCTGGCGGGCAAAAGACGAAAACGATCTTATCCGTTCCTTCCAGATGTTCGCGGTCAGCCATGACTGGTATCCCGAACGGGCGGGCAGCAAAAATCTCGACTGGGCGCGCTAGGCGGCTTAAATCAGCACGAGGGTCGCGAGGCCGAGGAAGGCGACGAAGCCGACGATATCCGTTACCGTCGTCACGAAGACGCTGGAGGCGATGGCCGGGTCGATATTCATCTTGTCGAGCGTGACCGGCACCACCATTCCCGCGATGCCCGCCACGAGAATATTCACGATCATCGCCAGCGCGATAATGGCGCCGATTTCCGGATCGGCAAACCAGGCCCAGGCAATGCCGCCGATCAGCACCGCGAAAACGCAGCCGTTCAGAAACGCGACCATCGCCTCTTTTCGCAATATCCGGAGCACGTTGGCGGCGGTAAGTTCCTTCGTCGCCAGCGCCCGCACCGCCACGGTCAGGGTCTGGGTGCCCGCGTTGCCGCCCATGCTGGCGACAATCGGCATCAGGACGGCGAGCGCAATAATCGCCTCCATCGTCGCATCGAAAAAGCTGATCGCGACGGAGGCGGCAATGGCCGTCAGCAGGTTGACGAACAGCCAGAGGAAGCGCGCGCGGGTTGTCGAATAGACGCTGCCGAACAGGTCGTCCTCCGACACGCCGCCGAGCCGGAGGATGTCTTCTTCCGCCTCTTCACTGATAACATCGACGATATCGTCAACCGTGATCACACCGATCAGCGCGCCGTCATCGTTCACCACGGCCGCGGAAGCGAGGCGGTATTGCTGGAAGAGATAGGCGACGTCTTCCTGGTCCATATCGACCGGGATGAGCTTCTGCTCCGTATCCATGATATCGCGTACGAGGACATCGCGCTTGCTCCGCATCGCGCGGTTGAGCGGGACCGTGCCAATCGGGTGGTGACGCGGATCGACCACGAAGATTTCGTAAAATTCATCCGGCAGGTCATCGGTATCGCGCATGTAGTCGATGGTCTGACCGATGTTCCAGTATTCCGGAACGGCGATCAGGTTGCGCTGCATCAACCGGCCGGCGCTGTCCTCACCGTAGGAGAGGCCTTCCTGCAGGGCGGCGCGGTCATCCGGCG
>SWBZ01005714.1_pt1 | contig 55525 bp, 52 predicted proteins | sample 4693031 | NCBI WGS metagenome assembly SWBZ01 (sample SAMN10267274, study PRJNA491770) | bioreactor metagenome | isolation source: DHS bioreactor inoculated with | place: Japan: off Shimokita Peninsula
GGGGGGGGTGACCTCCCAGCTCGTAAACCGTCCTGTTCCTCCCTCGAAAAGCACCGATAAATCGGCTGTGGCCAGCGGCGATACCAAAGCCGGCGAAGCCAAGGGTGCGCCCGCGACCTTCAACCTGCCCAGCGCGATTTCCGGTGGGCAGACAAAGGAGGTTTCGGCGGCGGAGGCGCTCAAGACGGTGTTCGCCAGCCTGAGCAAGGCATTCTCCGAGGCCGAGGACAATCCTCCGGCCTCCGGCGCCGCGCTCGAAGCCCTGCTGTCCGACTTCAAGGTCGCGGCTCCCTTCCTTGACCGCGTGTTGGCGGCCCGCAAGAGCGAGCTGACCGCCGCCGGTGATACGGAAGGTCTGAAGACCCTGGATACGACCCTGGCCGAGGCCGAGGCATCGCTTGCCGATGCCCGTACCCAGCTTGAGGGCGTGGCGGACGAGGTGCCGGACGAAGAGGTGGTCGAAGATCCCGCGGTGACGGCGGCGTTGAACGCAATTCTCGGCGAGGGGCGGGATATCCCCGCGTTTTCCGCCGACGAACTGCGCGAAGGCCGCAAGGAATTCATCGCCCTGGTGTTCGACGACATCGCCGATTCCATCGGCCGTCACCGCACGGCGGGCGTGCAGACGGCGTCCTATACGCTGGGCGCCTTCGGCGGCACCAATCTGACAACCTAAACGGCGGCCTTTGCTGTTTGGCTTTCGCGGTCCGTGCCGGAGGCACGGCCCGATTTCGCGCGCCTATCGTCCGTCAGCTTCTGCATCGTGCCGGTTGGATAATGAATCGGGCCACCCTTCTCGCGCGGAAGGGCAGGAGAACGCTTCAAGGATCGCCAATCCAGGCCCAAGCCTGCTGGACCGAGCGGAACAGACGATACTCCGCGTTCGGGGCGCTTTGATAATGCTCAACGTAATACTCAAGCAGATCGAGGATCTTTTGGTTCTGCGCGACCATCGCCATCTTGCGGAATCCGTCCTGATTGCTTGGCACGTCCGCATCCCGTTCGCCGACTGAATCGGCCATTTCCCGGGTCATCGACCAGATACAGTCAGCATCCATGTCGGAAAAATCGCACAGGGCGTATTCGAATTTGTCGTGGTTGGGCAGGGCTCTGATGGTGACCCGTGATTCAAAAAAGTCGGAAGGTGGGACAAAGCCGAAATAGCGGACGAAGATACCCCTGTCGTATTCCTTGAATTCAAACGGCATGGTGCGGCTCGATCCTGCTCAATGGGCTCATGCAATATTATGCATGCATGCATTGGCAGCCACCAAGAAAATGACTTGAAACGAAAAACGGGGCGCCTTTGGGGCGCCCCGTTCTTGTCGGAAATTCGGCTTCTGTTAGAACACGTTCTGCGCCGACACCATGGCATAGAGCATGGGGATCGAGAGCAGCGTGTTGGTGCGCGAGAACAGCATGGCCGTGCGCGCGGCGGCCGCCTTGGCTTCCGGCGTCGCCTCGACGATGCCCAGAGCCTTTTTCTGGTTCGGCCAGATCACGAACCACACGTTGAACCACATGATGATGCCGAACCACATGCCGATGCCGATGGCGGTCGACTTGGCGACGCCGCTTTGCAGGCCCAGGGTCATGGCATCGACCAGATAGCCGTTCATGCCGGCCAAGATCAGGCCGGTGACGATGGTCGCCATGGCGCCCCAGCGGAACCAGAACAGGGCGGCCGGCGCGATGACCTTGCCGATGGCCGGTTTCTGTTCGTCCGGAATTTTGCCCATGTTCGGAATCTGGACGAAGTTGAAATACCACAGAAGGCCGATCCACATCACGCCGGACAGCACATGCAGCCAGCGGACCAGGAAGGCGGCCCAGGCGTGTCCGCCGGGCTGTCCTTCGCCGGTGATGCCGGCGACGGCGAGAACCATGAGAATGGTGAGAATGAAACCGGCGATCACCGTGTTTCGTAAGTTTGACAGGATTGCGGCCATTGCCCGATCCCTCCTTCGACTTGTTTGTCTATTAACCCCAAAAACCCGGCGGTCGGGCTGAAAGCCCCAATAAACCCGCCCGCATGTCTCGGAATATAAGGCCTGACAGGGCTGCATCAACGATATTCCTCGTCCTCAATTCCGATTAGAGGCATATATCAAGGCACACCGCGCCTTGCGCGGCCCATCCTGCAACGCCCGGAAACGGGGGAAATTCACGTCCATCATGGCAAATAACGCCGAATCATCGACCCGGATTCCGAGCCCGGAGGCCCTGGCGCCGGTCATGGCGGACCTGCGCCGCGACGACCGCGACCGCTATTTGACGGCTCTTTTGGCGCCGCCGGAAGCCCGCGAAGGCCTGATCGCGCTCTACGGTTTCAACCTGGAAATCGCCCGTGTGCGGGAAACCGTGTCGGAGGAGTTGATCGGCCGCATGCGCCTGCAATGGTGGCGCGACCGCCTGGACGACATTTACGCGGGCACACCGCCCAAACATCCCGTGGCCGAGCCGCTGGCTTGGGCCGTCGCCCGGTTCGCCGTGCCTCGGAAGGTGTTGGAGGACCTGATCGCCGCCCGTGAGGATGATCTTGCGGGCGTGCCGCCGGAAAGCCTCGCGGCCCTTGAGGACCATGCCCGGCGCACGGCCGCCCCCGTGGTCTCGCTCGCCCTGCGCGTGTTGGGGCAGGACAGCGGCCCCGCCGCCGCTGCCGCGGCGGACGTCGCCATGGCTCAGGCCCTGATCGGCATTCTGCGCGCCGTGCCCTTTCACCTGCGGGCCGGGATGGTGCGTCTGCCGGGCGACATGTGCCGCGCGGCGGGGCTGGATTTGGACCGTCTGCGTGACCGTGGGCCCACAGGGCAGGAAGCGGCGCTTGCCTCGGTCGTGGCCCGCATCGCGGCACGGGCCGGGGAGGCGCTGACGTCCGCGCGCCGTCATCGGGTGCCGCGCCGGGCCCTGCCGGCGCTGTTGCCGGCACGCCTGGCGGCCCGCGACCTGAAGCGCCTGACGCAGGCCGGGTTCGACCCCTTCGCGGGGTCGGTCATGCGGGTGGATGGATTGCGTCCCCTGGTCCTGCTGATGGCTCGTCTCGGCGGGAAATTCTAGGGCGCGGCATCAAGGCCGGGGCAGTGGTATGAACGACGACAGCCAGGCGGAAGAAGTTCGGCGGGTTCTGGAGCGCGCGCAGTTCTATCTGGAGTGCGGCCTGACGGCGGACGCGGTCCGCCATCTTGAGGACGCGCTGGCCCTGGCCCCCGGCGACGCGTCCGTTCGGGCCGCTCTCGCCCGTATCCGCCCGCAGCCGGCCAAACCGGGCCGGGTGTTCGACATCAAATCGCCCCCTCCGCCCGGTGCCGCCGCCGACGATCTGTCCGCTGCCTATGCCGCGGCCTATCGCGCCCGGAACTGGGCCGGGGCGGCCGATGCGGCGCGGACCCTGACCCAGGCCAGGCCGGACGATGCCCGGGCCTGGAACTCCCTGGCGGTGGTGGCACGCAGGCTCGGCAATTTTGAGATGGCCCTTGATGCTCACGATCGGGCCGTCGCCTTGAACTCGGCGGCGCCTGGGGCGGCTCTGGCCCGCGCCAAGACTCTGTGGGAAGCCGGACGCTTGGCAGAGGCCGACGCCGCCTACGGGGCGCAACTGTCGAAGTTGGACGAGGGCGGGGCACAGTATGCCGACACCAGAATGTCCCAAGGCATGATCCGCATGACCCTGGACGGTCCTGCCGCCGGGATCGAGGATTACGAGTGGCGCTGGCGCAGCGGGCAGATCGCGCTGCCCGAGGTGGGGCAACCTTATTGGGACGGCACGCCCCAGCCGGACAAGCGGATCCTGTTGTATGGCGAGCAGGGGTTCGGCGATGCCATCCAGTTCGCGCGCTATGTGCCGCTGATCGCGGCGCGCTGTGCCCGCGTGGTCATGCCCTGCAAGCCGGAGATCCGACGCCTGATGGAAACCCTTCCCGGCGCGCCCGAGGTCTGCGGCGAGAAGATTTCCCGGGACTCGTTCGACCTGTACGTTCCGGCCATGTCCGCGATGCGGTTGCTGGGGCCGGACCTGGATGCCTTGCCCCGCGACGTGCCCTACCTGCGCGCGGCGGAGGACGACATCGCGCGCCTGCGCCCGCGGATCGAGGGCGGCGGAGGATTGCGCGTCGGCATTGCCTGGACCGGCAGCCCGACCAACGGCGGCGACTGGAAACGCGCCATCGATCCGGCCCTGTTCGAGGTGTTGGCCCGGGTGCCGGGCGTGACCCTCTACAGCTTGCAGAAGGCCCGGGACGATACACCGGAACCCTTCCGCCGATTGCCGGAAGGAACGGTCGATCTCGCCTCGATGCTGAACGACTTCGCCGACACGGCGGCGGCCATCGCCTGTCTCGATCTGGTGGTTTCGGCCGATACCTCCGTCGCCCATCTGGCGGGGGCGCTGGCGAAGCCGGTCTGGGTGATGCTGCCCAAGGTACCTGACTGGCGCTGGATGCTGGGCCGCGACGATAGCCCCTGGTACCCGACCATGCGGCTTTACCGTCAGGACGCCTTCGGCGATTGGCCGGGCGTCATGGCGCGGGTGGCGTCGAATTTGGCGGGATTTGAGCCGAAAGCGCGGAAAAAGACCCGAGGGCTTACTCGGCTGCTGCCCTGGCGCCGGTGATCCAGGCGTCCAGGTCGGTGAGCGCCCGTTCGGACAGCTTGATCTTGCGGTCGCGGCCGCGTGGGCGTTGCTTTTTCGGCAGATCGTCGGTGTCCAGCGGCGGGAACAGGCCGAAATTGGCGTTCATCGGCTGGAAGGTATCGGCCTCGGCGCCGACGGTGATGTGGTTCAACAGCGCGCCGATGGAGGTCGTGGCCGGCGGCAGGGCGGGGGCCGCGCCCCGGTGGTCGGCGGCGGCGAAGCGCCCGGCCAACAGGCCGATGCCGGCGCTTTCCACGTAACCCTCGCAACCCGTGATCTGCCCGGCGAAGCGCAGGCGCGGCTGCGTCTTCAGGCGGAGCGCCGGATCCAGCAGCCGGGGTGAGTTGATGAAGGTGTTGCGGTGAATGCCGCCCAAACGCGCGAACTCGGCGTTTTCCAGCCCCGGGATGGTGCGGAACACGCGGATCTGCTCGCCGTAAGTCAGCTTGGTCTGGAACCCGACCATGTTGTAGAGCGTGCCCAGCGCGTTGTCCTGGCGCAGCTGGACCACGGCGGCCAGGCGGGTGTCGGGGGCGTTCGGGTTGGTCAGGCCGACGGGTTTCATGGGCCCGAAGGACAGGGTCTTGGGCCCCCGTTCGGCCATCACCTCGATGGGCAGGCAGCCCTCGAAATAGGGCGTGTCCTTTTCCCAGTCCTTGAACTGGTGTTTGTCGGCGGCCAGCAGGGCCTCGATGAAGGCGTCGTACTGGTCGTGGGTCATTGGCAGGTTGATGTAGTCCTTGCCGTCGCCCTTATCGTAGCGGCTCTGGAACCAGGCGATGTCGAAGTCGATCGACTCCTTGTGCACGATGGGCGCGATGGCGTCGAAGAAGGCCAACTGGTCCTGGCCCGTCAGGTCGCAGATCGCCTGCGACAGCCCGGGCGAGGTGAGGGGGCCGGTGGCGATGATGACGCTCGACCAGTCCTCGGGCGGCAGGCCGTCGATCTCGCCGCGCTCGATCGTGACCAGGGGCTCGGCCTCGAGGGCGGCGGTCACGGCGGCGGCGAATCCGTCGCGGTCGACGGCCAGGGCCGCCCCCGCCGGCACGCGGTGGCGGTCCGCCATCTCGATGATCAGCGAGCCCAGCCGCCGCATTTCCTCGTGCAACAGGCCGACGGCGTTGGTCTCGTGATCGTCGGAGCGGAACGAGTTGGAACAGACCAGTTCGGCCAGGTCCTGGGTCTTGTGGGCGTCCGTCGCGCGCGTGGGGCGCATTTCGTGCAGGACCACGGGTACGCCGGCGCGGGCAAGCTGCCAGGCGGCTTCCGAGCCGGCCAGACCGCCGCCGATCACATGGACCGGAGCACCATTTTCAGGGGATGTCGTCATGGCCCCTAGATAGACGTAAAAGGCGGTAGGAGCAATCTTGGCGATGTGCCAATGTTACCGGCCATGACGGGCGTTTACCCTTCGTTTATCATGGATTTTCTATAGTTCCCGCGCCGGGGAGGCACGGGCCGCCGCGCCGGACCAAGGGAGTAGGATACCTATGTCGTTGCAGAAGACGCGGGATTTCGGCGACCACACGTGGAAGAAGCTGTCGCAGCAGGAACTCGACGTGATTCTCGACAAGCACATGCTGTTCGCCAACGGCCGGACCGGCGGCGAGCGGGCGACGCTGTCCATGCACGATCTCAGCTATCTCGATCTGTCACGGCGCAACCTGGCGCGCATTGAATGCGCGGGCACCCTGTTCTGCCATTGCGACCTGTCGGATACCAATTTGGAAGGTGCGGTTCTGTTCGCCGCCGACATGCGCTTCACCAACCTGAAACGCACGGTGTTGGACAAGGCGGATATCCGGGGTGCCTGCCTCGCCGGATCGAACCTTGAGGGGGCGTCGCTGGTCGATGCCGACATGCGCGACGGCATCCTGTTGAAACCGCAGAAGGGCGGCGGCGACCTGATCCAGGTCGTCCACGAGGACGCCACCGGCGGCTTGGAAAAGGCCAACCTGCGTGGCGCCAACATGACCGGGGCCAAGGTTTCCGATTCCATGATCGTGCAGACCGACATGACGGACTGCATCCTGCGCCATGCCAAATTCATCCGCACCAACCTGTCACTGTCGAACCTGACCGGCTGCGATCTGGAGGGCGCCGATTTCACCGATGCCAACTTGTCCGGCGCGATCTTCCATGGTGCTGTGTTCAACAACACCAACCTGTCCAACGCGGATCTGTCGGGGGCCGATCTTGTCGGTGCGATTTTCGACAACATGGATCTGACCAAGGTCAATCTCGACGTCGCTTATCTGGCCAAGCGGATCGAGGACATGGACGTCAGCCTGCAGGAAGCGATCCTGATGCATGCGCGCTGGGTCGATTCCAACGGCTCTGAGGGCCAGCGGGCGGTGTTTTCCAAAACCGATCTGACGGACAAGGACTTGTCCGGGGTCAATCTGGCGGCGTCCGATTTTTCCTTCGCGATTTTGCAGCGCACCGATTTCTCGCGGTCCGAACTGTTGATGGCCGACCTGTCCTTCGCCGATCTGCGCAAGGCCAATCTGGCACGCTCGGACCTGCGCGGCGCGAAGCTGAGCCGCGCCAACCTGGCGGAGGCCAACATGGTTGGCGCGCTGTTGGGGGAAATCGTCATTTCGACCAAGGCCCAGGGCGGAAAGGTCCGCGCCAATCTGGACCACGCGATCCTGCGCGACGCCCAGATGAACGGCGTCGATCTGCGCAACGCGGATCTGGAATCGGCCGACCTGCGCGGCGCCGACCTGCGCGACGCCGATCTGCGCGGCGCCAGCCTGCTCGATGCGGATCTGACCAATGCCGACCTACGCGGCGCCAATCTGTCCGGCGCCGACAAGCGGGGGGCGGTGGGCCTGCCCAACGGCATGGCCCGCGATGACGACGTTATCGATTGATCCGTCCGCCGCAAGCCCGTAGGAATCACCCCCATGGACTTTTCAAACATCCAGGTCGACGAACGCACGATGATGAGCCTGGTGCTCATCGTCATCGCCTTTTATGTCGGCCGTCAGTTGCCGCGTTGGATGGCGGGCGTGCCCTATGTGAAACCGGATGAGGCCAAGACGCAGCTTGACCAGGACCCGGACACCCTGGTCGTCGACGTGCGCTCCCCCAGCCAGTTCACCGGCAAGGACGGGCACATCAAGGACGCCCTGAACCTGCCGCTGATCGACCTCATGGGCCGCATCAAGCAGATCAAGGCCGATCTCGCCGACTACGCCGATACGCCGGTGCTGGTGGTGTGCAAGACCGACCAGTTGTCGGCCCGCGCGGCCCGCATCCTGCGCAAGAACGGCCTGACCAAGGTGGCGGTGCTGGCCGGCGGTCTCAAGGCCTGGAAAAAGGCGGGACAGCCGGTGACGGGTATTTGACCGCAGGGCGTTTGAAATAGCGGACAATTGACCGCGCCCAAGGCCCTGTGACACCCTGTACGTCCTTCATCCACGACGGACGACCGCCATGACCATCCACGACGTTGAAGCCCTTGCCGAACAGGTGCCCGACGGGGCGTTGTTGGCCCTGCCGCCCGATTACAGTTTCGTGCCCATGGCGCTGATCCGGGCGCTGATCCGGCGTGGCGTCAAGGACCTGCATGTGCTTGCCGTGCCGATTTCGGGCATGGCGGCGGACCTGTTGATCGGCGCCGGCTGCGTGCGCCTGATGGAAGCGGCGGCGGTCAGCCTGGGCGAGGCGGGCCTGGCGCCCAGCTTTACCCGCGCCGTGCAGGACGGCAGCCTGAAAATGCGGGACAGCACCTGCCCGGCCATCCACACGGCCTTGCAGGCCTCGGAAAAGGGGGTGCCGTTCATGCCCTTGGGCGGGATCATCGGCTCCGACATCGTCAAGTACCGGGACGACTGGAAGGTGGTCGACGACCCCATGGGCGCGGGCAATGGCAAGATTTTGCTGCTGCCGGCGATCAAGCCCGACGTGGCGCTGGTTCATGCGCCGCTGGCCGACAAACACGGTAACGTCTGGGTCGGCAAGCGCCACGAACTGTTCACCATCGCCCATGCGGCGAAGACGACGCTGGCGACCTATGAGGAAATTCACGACGGCGACCTGACCGCCGATCCCGTGCTGGCGGCGGGCACCATCCCCGCCATGTACATCGGCGCCACGGCCCAAGCCAAGGAAGGGGCCAAGCCCCTGGGGCTTACGGGCTGCTATCCCATCGATATGGATCATATCCGCGCCTATGCCAAGGAGGCGCGCAGCCAGGAAGGCTTCGACGCCTACCTGAAGCGCGAGGTTCTGGGCGGTCAAGCGGAGGCGGCGTCGTGAGCGAAGCCTATTCCTCCGAAGAATTCCTGATTTCCGTCGTCACCCGCCTGCTGCCGGAACGCGGCAACGGCGCCATCGGGGCGGCGTCGCCCATTCCCGGTGCGGCGGCCCTGTTGCAGCGGGAGTTGACCGGCGGCGCCTTCCGCGTGTCGCTGATCCACGGCATCACCAACAACCCGTTCACGGACGGCGGGCGCGAACTGTTCGACGCGGCCGGGCAGGGGCGCATCGACGTGTTCTTCCTGGGCGGCGTGCAGATCGACGGCCAGGCCAACCTGAATCTGGTTGGCACCGGCGCTTATCCGTCGCTCGACCGCCGGTTCCCGGGCTCGTTCGGGTCGGCCTACATGTATTTCACCGTGCCGCGCGTCATCCTGTTCCGTCCGGAACACACGCGCCGGGTGTTCGTCGACAAGGTCGATTTCATCAGCGCCCCCGGCGTCAGCCCGCCCGACGTGCACCGCCCCGGCGGCCCACACGCCCTGGTCACGGAACTTTGCGTCATGTCGTTCGACCGGGGGCTGGGGCGGTTCCGTCTGGAAAGCGTTCATCCGGGGCACAGTGTCGAGGAAGTGCGCGACAACACAGGCTTCGATTTCGACGTGCCCGACAACGTGCCGACCACGCCGGAACCGGAGCCCGAACGGCTGGATATCCTGCGCACCAAGATCGGCCGCGAGGTCGCCGGGACCTACCCGGATTTCGCCGAAAGAGTGTTGGGCTACCGCGCGAAGGCGTCCGCCTGAGGGCGTGCCCAAGGGCGGCGGCCGATGCTCTTTCAGTCCTGATTCCGGGCGCTTCTGGTGAAGCGGAACCTTTCCGTGTCCCTTTGTCAGCGCGGGCTTCGCCCTATTAACCCTGTACTTTCAATGGGTAATGGGGGAGGAGTGGCCGAGTTCTCTATAGTATTTATTTTTGCCTTTTTCTGTGCCATATTTTAAGCGCTGACAGAACGTCGCAATTCAGAGCGGAGAAACGCTATGATTGATCAAGCTTCAAATCTCGCGTCATTTCCTTTGACGCTTGTGAAGCAGGTTACTCAAAGTACCGAGAACCTGCTTCAACAAACTCGACAAGAGGTCGAGGAAGCTGTCGAGAGTGGTTTCCGTTCTGAGGAACGGCAATCACTCGAAGAATCGACCTCTCCTTCGGCGGCCACTCAGCCGTCTCAGGACAGCAACTCCTCTGGTGAAGACCGCGGAAAAGACCCCGCGAACACGCCTACCGACGTCGGCAGCAATGCCGGCGGCGCCAGGGGCAATGTCGTCAACGATGTTGCCTGACACTCTTGCTCCCCCACGGTTTGGGGGGGGTGGCAAATCCCCGTCCCTCGGGGCGGTCTTGTCTCAACCCTTGGAGACGTTCTGAAGGCACGGCTGAGCTCCTCCGGGATATCCCGGAGGGGCTCTTTCGTTTTCAGCCCCCCGTATTCACCCGACGTTTCGGGGGCAGGGATGTTCGTGTCCGATGTTTCATCGAATGAAATGAAGTTTCATTTACTTCCGGCCCGGCGCTGTGCACTTTGCCGTGCCCATTCGGTCCGGCCATGTGACGCGACCCCTGGGCCAACCGGCAAAGGAGATATGGACCGTGGATTTTCGACTGACCGACGATCAGCGCCAGCTACAGGAAGCCGCCCGCGCCTTTGCCCAGGGCGAAATGCGCGAGGTCGCCCGTACCCTTGAACAGGAAGACAAGGCGCTGCCTGCCGAATGGATCAAGCGCTACGCGGAAATGGGCTTTCTCGGCGTCAACGTGTCGGAAGACCTGGGTGGTCTCGGGCTTGGCAATCTGGAAGCCCTGATCGTGCTGGAGGAATTCGCCAAGGTCTCGCCCGCGGTCGCTTTTCCCATCTTTGAAAGTTCCGTCGGTCCGGTGCGCGCGGTGGAGCACTTCGCCGACGCCGGTCTCGCCAAACGCATCGTGCCCAAGGTCTGCGCCGGCGAGATGGTCGTCGCCGTCGCCATGTCCGAACCCGAGGCCGGATCGGCCCTGACCGACCTGAAGACCCGGGCGGTCATCAAGGACGGCAAGATCGTCCTCAACGGCCAGAAGCGATGGTGCTCGGGCGGCAGTCACGCCGACGCCTATGTCGTCTATTGCAAGCTGTCCGACGACCCGGGCGCCAAGGGCATCGGGGCGGTGCTGGTCGAGGATGGCACCCCGGGCCTGAGCTTCGGCGCGCGCGAACGGCTGATGGGCTTCCGCGGCGTGCCGTCGGCCGACATCTTCTTCGACAACGTGGAAGTCCCCGCCGAAAACCTGATCGTCCCGGCGGGCGGGTTCAAGAAACTGATGGAGGCCTTCGACCTGGAACGCTGCGGCAATTCGACCATGTGCCTGGGCATCGCCCAGTCGGCGCTGGACGAAGCCCTCGCCTATGTGCAGGAGCGCAAGCAGTTCGGCAAGCCGCTGGTCGAGTTCCAGGCGGTGCAGATGAAGCTGGCGGAAATGGCCCTGCGCTGCGAGGCGTCGCGCCTGCTGATCTGGCGGGCGGCGCAGAACGCCGCTGACGGTCTGCCGTCGATCCTGGATTCTTCCCTGGCCAAATGCTTCGCCAACGAAATGGTGCGCGACGTCACGGGGGCGGCCATGCAGGTCATGGGTGCCTACGGCTATTCCAAGGAGTTCGACATGGAACGGCGCATGCGCGACGGCTGGGGCTGGGGCATCGCCGGCGGCGCCATCGACATCCAGAAGGTCAACATCGCCGCCGCCCTGGTCGGCCGCCGTTTCGACCAGCGGCGCTAGGGAGGACACGACAATGCCCGGCCCCCTCGACGGTATCCGTGTTCTCGATTTCTCGCGCGTTCTGGCGGGGCCCTGGTGCGCCATGATCCTGGGCGACCTGGGGGCCGAGGTCATCAAGGTGGAAAGCCCCGAAGGCGACGACGTGCGCCATTTCGGCCCGCCGTTCGAGGCCGGTGAAAGCGCCTATTTCCAGGTCACCAACCGCAACAAGCAGAGCATCGTCATAGATCTGAAGACGGACGAGGGCAGGGCCATCGCCCGCGACCTGGCGCTGAAAAGCGACATCGTCGTCGAGAACCTGCGGCGCGGCGCCATGGAGAAATACGGCCTGGGCTACGAGCAACTGAAAGCCGACAATCCGGGCCTGATCTATTGCTCCGTATCCGGCTACGGGCGCACGGGCCCGGCGGCGGAACGCGCCGGATACGACTTCCTGATCCAGGCGGAAAGCGGCCTGATGTCCCTGATCGGCGGTGCCGACCAGCCGCCGATGAAGGTCGGCGCGGCGGTGACCGACATGGTCGCGGGCCAGGACGCGGTCGCGGGCGTGCTCGCCGCCCTGTTCCACCGCGAACGCAGCGGCAAGGGCCAGCACGTGGACATCGCGTTGCTGGACAGCGCCGTGGCGCTGTTGGCCAACCAGGGGGCGGCCTATCTGATGACCGGCGAACGGCCCCAGCGCCTGGGCAACGATCATCCGTCGGTCTGCCCCTACCGGCCGTTCGACACGGCGGACCATCCGCTGGCCCTGGCGATCGGCGCCGACCGCCAGTTCCGCAAGCTGGCGGCGGCCCTGGGGCATCCCGACATGGCCGACGATCCGCGCTTCGCCACCAACCGGGCGCGGGCCGAAAACCGTGTCGCCTTGTACGAGATCATGGAGGCCGCGTTCCGCACCAAGGGCCGCGACGAATGGCTGGTTGATCTGCATGCGGCGGGCCTGCCCGCCGGCGCCATCCGCACGGTCGACGAGGTGCTGGAAGCGCCGGAAGTTCATGCCCGCGACATGGTGGTCGAGGTCGAGCACGCGACGATCGGCCGCGAGCGCATCATCGGCTCGCCGCTGAAACTGTCGGAAACGCCGATCAGCGTGCGCTCCGCCCCGCCGACCCTGGGTCAGCAGACGGCGGAAGTTCTCAAACAGGTTCTGGGCTGGAATGTGGCCGACGCCGACGACTACGCGGCCAAGGTGAAACCGGCCTGAGCCTTTAGCGGCTTCGCTTCAGACAGTCGTGGAACGCCCGGCGCGCGGCGCGGGCTGCCCCTTCGCGGCCGCCGTCGGACAGGCGTTGTTCTTCGCGCAGCAGGCGCAGGCAGTCGATCTGATCGGGCCGGGTGTCGGCGGGTTCGGTCTCTGCCTTTACGCCGTCGGCGCCGTCCCGCGAGCGCACGGCGCCGCCATAGGTCTCCCGCCCCGTTGAATTACGATAGAACAGTTCGTCCGGATGAACCCAGAAACCATGGGGCGTGGGGCACCAGGTGTCAGTGATCGCGCCGCCGGGGCCCGTCGTGCTGACCTGGCGGCAGCCCTCCGCGTCGGCGGCGCTCACCAGGGTGGCTGCGCCCGTGGTGCCGTCGGGACTGCGCCAGGGGCGGGGCGTGCCGACGTCACCCGCCGCCAGCACGGCCTGGATCGCCGCCTGCCGGGCCTGCATGTCCTGAAAGGTCAGGCTGGCGCCCGGCGGGGCGGCGCAGGCGGTAAGCAGAATGGCGGCGAGGGCCGCCGGAGCGATACGGTGAAGATATCCGGTCATGGGCCGACATATAGGCACGTGGCGGCCGCGTTTCTAGGACGACGGCCCTTTGGGGCATAGAGCGGCGCCCAGGATCGGGCCGTGGTTAGGGGTCTGAACCAGGACCGCGCAGCCCATGCCGTCACCGCCGGCCGCATCGGCGGGCAGGTCGAGGGCGACCCGGTCCCTGCGCCAACTGCCGAGTTTGCGCATTTCGCGCACGATATGGCGGCTGACCAGCACCTTGCCGTGGTTTTCGCCCTTCTGGACCACCGTTTCGGCACGGTCCAGAAAACGGACGAGAATGATGTCGGCCATACCGGCGGCGCCTTCGGAAATCGATGCCTGCAACCGGCCGCCTCGGGCCGCGACGGCGACGGCGAGTTTGCCCACGGTCTTGGCCGCCCGGGTCATGTTGTCGGTGACCCGACCGCGGTGCGATCCCACGGCCTCAAGCCGGCCGTCGATGATCATCTGCGGGGTGTAGACGCCTGACTGGCCGCGAATGGCGACGTTGTAGAGGCGTTGGCGCTGCGTGTATTCCGGCGCCGAGAACGGATCCTTCCATTGGCCGTGCCACATGTAATTCAGGCTGTCCCAGTAATCGACGTGGAATTCCAGGGCGACCACGTCCGCGCGGTCGGCCAGTTCGCCCAGGAACGCCTCCGCCGGCGGGCAGGAATAACAGCCCTGCGAGGTGAACAACTCGACGACCACGGGCTTTTTGTCCTGGGCCTGGGCCGGGGGGGAGAAAGGGGCGGCGGTGACGAACGTCACAGCGGCGGCCAGGGCAGTGAACATAAGATGTTTCATGGATACGTTTCCAATTGTCGACTGGGCCGATTGTCTGACCGGCCCGGTTGTCTGACGGGATGATTGGGGAACGTGAATCCGGTGTCAATTTAACCCCGATCGGCGTATGCTCAAATCATGGTGAGCCAAGTTCACAATTCCGCCGCGGCGCTGCCGCGTCCGACCACGCTCGGTGAAAAGCTGATGCGTGAGGCGCGTCAGGCGTTGGAAAATCCGGGGCAGTCCCTGGGGGGACGCACGGTCGAGGATCGCATTGATTTTTCGACCACGGATATCGGTGGCGGTCACAAAGCCGTGAACCTTGCTCGCGGCGGCCAGTTGGCCGACGAATTGCGCAACGCCAAGCCGGAAGACCTGGCCGAGAAACTGGACAGCGGTTTGGCCGAAGGATTCCATGCCGGCAACCTGTTCCGTAACGTGTTCCGCAGCCTGTTCGCCGCCTTCCGCGCCCGTTTCTGATTTTCCGTTCATGTGGTTGAAAGGGGGCCTGCCATTCGGCGGGCTTGACCTTTCTCTCTGCCTTTGGCACGAGAGAGCACGCGCGGCCTGGGATTCCGGCGCCGATGCTGTGACACGGGACATACCATGATATCCACGGAACATGATCCGGCGCCGTCGCGCGCCCGCGCGATGATGACGCAACTGCCCCTGATCCGCATGCTGTCGCGGGCGACGACGCCCCGCCTGGCGGCGCTCGGCATGACGCCCAATCAGGCGACGAGCCTGGGTCTGGCCTCCGGCCTGACCGCCGCCACCTGTTTCGCGCTCGGCTCGCCCGTCGTGCAGGTTCTGGGGGCGGGAATGTTCTTCCTCTATTACCTGTTCGATTACTGCGACGGCGAACTGGCCCGGCTGCGCGGCATGGGGTCGCGGTTCGGCGCCGCCTTCGACGACTTCACCGACTGGGTTGTCCACGCCGCCTTCTTTCTGGCCGTCGGTTATCACACGATGGCGGAGGCGGGAGACGTGTTGTGGATGTGGCTGGGAGGCGCGGCCGCCCTTGGCGGCACGATCAGCGCGGCCTTGCCGTTGGTGCTCGGCGGCGTGCCCGAGGGCGAGACCCAGGTGGCCCGCCTGTCCGATCTGGGGGGCGAGGCGGGATGGCGCGATGTTGCGGTGTTCGCCTTTCGCGGATTGGCGCGCGCGGATTTCTGGCTGATCGTGGCGGGATTGGCGCTCGGCGGCTGGCTGTGGGTTCTGCTGCCCGCCGCCGCCATCGGCGCCCAGGTGTTCTGGCTGCTCTACCTCAGCAAGTCGGCACGGCGCATTCTGACCTGACGCGCCGCCCATTTATTGGGCGTAGGTGCGGTGCGGTGTGCCGAGGTCGAGGGTCAGGTCCGTCGGCGGGATGAAATAGTCCTGGTAGTACATCGCCTCGCCATCCATCGAATATCCCACGACGTTCAGCACGGATGCCCGCTCTCCTTCCGGCCAACGGCACTTCAAGGAGATGCCCGCGGGCGGGTCCTCGAACCGCATCAACTGCCGGCCCCGCTGCACGGCGAGGTGCTGTCCCCTGGCCATCATGTCCTTCAGGTTGATCCCGTTCAGATCGGCCAGGGGGGTGTCGACCAGTTCCGGAAAGCGGTCGGCCAGGGCATAGAACAGGTTGTACACGTCGAATTGGTCCGCGATCACCATCACGCGTTCGATCCGCACGATCTTTTCCGTCGTCTGCCCCAGGTCGGTGGACCAGGGGCCATGGTCGGCGGTAACGTCCCGGTGCAGCACGCGGGTTGCGACGGGCATGAAACTGCCGGGCGCCCCCTCGGGGTTCAGGAACCGCATGTGCCAGGGTTCATGGATCGGGCGGCTGAGGTCCGAGACGACGCTGCCGCTGCCCCGCCGCCGCTGGATCACCCCGGCATAGGCGAGGTTGCGCAGCGCTCGCTGCACGGTCCCCAGGCTGCAAGGTGTGGTTTGCACCAGCTCCGCTTCCGTCGGCAGCCGCGCGCCCGCCGTCCAGAAACCGTCCATGATCGATTCCGTGAACGCGCGGGACAGCTTTTCGTGTTTCGGCAGGTCCGTTTCATCCGACCAGTAGCGTTTGACGAAATCCTCGGTCTTGCGCGTTGAAAAGCCAGCCATCCGTTCCCCCTTCAGCTGTCGCAGCGAATCACATGACCATCTTCCCCAGCCTGCGCCGGCGGGACAAGGCGGCATTGACATGGTAAATTACTATGATGTAATTACTATATTCTTATTTTTCGGCACGACCCGCAGATACCTGCCGTTGCCGACGCAAAGGAGGGCCAACGAGCCCTCGAGATTGGGAGGATTACCATGTTCAAGAAAATTGCCGGTGTCGCCGCGGCGGCACTGATCGTTCTGTCTGGCACATCGACCGGCTCGGATGCCGCGGAACGCCTGTCCCTGTCGTCCTGGGGCAGCCCCAAGCACTATCAGGTGGCGCAGTTCGTGCCGAACTTCCAGAAGCTGTTGAAGGAGAAATCCGGCGGCGACATTCGCCTGAAGACCTTCGCCGGCGGCGAGATGGTGAAGCAGCAGTTCGTGGCCACCGCCGTGCCCCAGGGCACCGTCGACATTTCCCTGACGACGCTCGACAACTGGTCCGGCCGCGTGCCCGACGTGGGCATCCTTACGACGCCGCTGTGGGACAAGTCCATGGCCTGGACCCGGGACAACCTGAAGCCCGGCAATCCGATTTTCGATTATTTCGACGCGCAGCTTCGCAAGGAAGGGGCGCTGATCATCGCCATGTTCGACATCGGCCCGCCCGTCGTCAGCACCAACTTCAAGATCGAAGGGCCGGACTCGTTCAAGGACATGCCGATCCGCGCCTATTCGAAGGGCTCGGCCCAGGTTCTGCAGGCCCTCGGCGCCGCGCCGACGATCATGGGCGTGGGCGACGTCTATTCGGGTCTGCAGCGCGGCACGGTCAAGGGCGCCATGGGCGGCCTGGGCGGTGCGGTCGGCCTGAAGCATTTCGAGGTCACGTCCAACATGTTCGTGCCGAACGGCGTGATGGGAACGCTCATCCATGCCTATGTCATGAACAAGGAAAAGTTCGAGAAGATGTCGCCGGCCAATCAGAAGGCGGTCATGGAAGCCGCCGGGGAAGCCCGCGACCACATGCAGCAGTTCGCCATCGACAAGCTGGCGAGCCTGCTGGACACCGTGCGCAAGAACGGCAACGAAGTGACGGCGGTGGAGCCGGGCAGCGACCTTTGGAACAAGTTCGCCAAGCGTCTGGAGCCGTTGACGGCCTCCGCGAAAGAGCAATACTCCAAGGAAGTGCAGGACCTGCTCGCCAAGAACTGATGCTTTCAGGGACGGGCCGCGCCGTGCGGCCCGTCTCTCGCATCTTCTGTCCGTTTCCCATGACCGCTCCAAAGGAGAGGCCCGCGCGATGATCGGATTGATCCGAACAATCGGTCGAGGCATGACCGCCGTCTCGATCACCCTGATGATCCTGCTGTGCGTTCCGATCACCTATGAGGCCATTGCGCGGTTTTTCAACGCGCCGACGATCTGGGTTTTCGAGACGACGCTCTATGCCTTCATTTTTCTCGGCTTTTGCGGCAATGCCCTGGCCGTGCAGTCCGGATCGCACTTCCGGGTCGTCATGCTGCGGGAAATGTTTCCGTCCAAACGCCGGATGTTCGACCTGATCGCGCAGTTGTCGACGCTGGCCTTCGGTTTCCTGATCATCGCGACGGGCAGTTACTTCGTCTGGTATTCCGCCTCCAACGCCATCGTCTCCGCGACCTTGCTGGAGGTGCCGTTGTGGATCCCGCAGCTGGCGGTGCCGCTCGGCGGGATCGGGCTCGTCCTGCAAACGTTTGTCCAGATGGTCACCGGTGAGACGCCGGTCGGCGACGCCCATGTGGTCGGGGAATAACCGATGCTGATGGATTTCATCTACGACCACGTCGGCTTCATCGCGATCTTCCTGCTGTTCTTCCTGATGGTGCTGTCGGTGCCGGTCTTCGTGTCCATGGGACTGGCGGCCTTCGCGGCGGCGCTGATGGTGGAGGAACCGTTCCTCGCCTTCAGGAACTTCATCAACATCGCCTGGCAGGGGGCGTCGATCTTCGAACTGATCGCCCTGCCGTTGTTCATCTTTACCGGCACGATCATGCAGCGGACCGACGCCGGGCGGGACCTGTTCGAGGTCACCAAGGCCTGGACGGGATCGATCCCCAACTCTCTGGGCGTGGCGACCATCGCCGCCTGCGGGATCTTCGCCGCCATTTCCGGATCGTCCGTGGCGACGGCGGCGACCGTGGGCCTGGTGGCGATTCCGCTGCTGCTCGAGGAAGGCTACGGCGAGCGCCGGGCCGGCGGCTTCGTGGCCGGCGGCGGCACCCTCGGCATCATCATTCCGCCCTCCATTCCCCTGATCCTGTATGGCGTGATCACGGAAACCTCGATCGGTCAGCTGTTCATCGGCGGCGTGGTGCCGGGCATCATCATGATGAGCCTGTTCACCTTCTACGTCATCCTGTCGCGGCCCCGGGTCATGGTCACCCATTCGATCAGCCTGGAGGAACGCCTGGCGATCACCCGGCGGTCCCTGGGCGTGGTGCTGCTGCCGGTCGTCATCATCGTCGCGATCTATACGGGCGTGTTCACCCCGACCGAGGTCGGCGCCCTGTCGGTGCTCTATGTCTGCGCGCTGGGATTCGCGCAGAAGAAGCTCAGCTTCGCCGACCTGAAGGCCGCCGCCGTCGTCGCGACGGGGGCCACCACGATGCTGTTCATGCTGATCGTGTTCGGCCAGTACTTCGCGCACTTCCTGACCTTCGAACAGGTGCCGCAGGCCATCGCCGCCGCGATCATCGAAAACGCCAGCGGCATCTGGGCCGTCACGCTGATGATCCTGGCCTATATCGTTCTCGGGATGTTTCTCGAAAGCGCGGCCATGCTGCTGATCTCGATCCCGATCTTCTTCCCTGTCGCCGAACAGTTGGGGATGGATCCGATCGTGTTCGGGATTTTCGCCGCGATCTCCATGGAGATCGCGCAGATATCGCCGCCGATCGGCGTCAATCTGTTCACCATCCACGGCATTTCCAAGATCGATCTGTGGAAGCTCGCGCGCGGCGCGCTGCCGTTCCTGCTGATCCAAATCGGCATGCTCTACCTCGTATACCTGGTGCCGGAAATCGTTCTCTGGCTACCGAATTCGATGAAATAGGAGACCCAGCCTTGAAGTTGACGGATGAAGAAAAGGCCATGCTGGCCGGCGAAATGGGTGCTGCGAAGCAGTGGGCCCTTGACCATCAGGTCAAGGTCGGCGGCATGTTCGACGCGGCCGACCTAGTGCCGGTCAGTCAGGCCCACATGATGGCGGACCCGGAATCCCTGGGCGAAGCCGGCGGCGATTTCCTGGAGGACATGGTGGCCAAGGGGGCGCGGGTCGCGATCCCGATGATCACCGACCCCCGCGGCGTTGACCTCAACCACTACCGGCCCCTGGGCCAGTCCGAGGAAATGGCCACGCTGGAACGGCGCATGATCGCCGCCTGCGAAAAGATGGGCATCCTCATGACCAACACCTGCGTCAACTATCAGACGATCATGCCGCCGGTGCTGGGCGACCATGTCGCCTTCGGCGACACGGGCGTGGTGATCTATTCCAACAGCATCTGCGGCGCGCGTTCCAACTTCGAAGGCGGGCCCTCGGCTCTGGCGGCCGGGCTGACGGGGCGCACGCCGCGCTATGGCCTGCATCTGGACGGGAACCGCCAGGCGACCCGCCGCTTTGTGGTCCGCGAACAGCCCAGGGAACTGACGGATTGGGGCGTGCTCGGCGCCCTGGTCGGCAAGCTGGCCGGGTCCTACTGGGCCGTGCCGGTGATCGAGGGGCTGGAGGTCGTGCCGACCTCGGACGAGGCCAAGCACATGGGTGCCGCCATGGCGAGTTTCGGCTCGACCCCGCTGTTCCATATGGCCGGCATCACGCCGGAAGCACAGACCCTGGCCGACGTCGGCGGCGACAAGCTGCCGGCCGAAGAGATCACCAAGGCGGATCTGGATGCGCTGCGCGCCGGGTTCGGCGGCAAGGGCGACAAGATCGACGTGGTCGTGTTCGCCGCACCGCAATTGTCGATCGTCGAGATGCAGGACCTGGCGACGCTCTGCGCCGGAAAGACGTTCAAGTCGGCGGTGATCGTCTGCACCTCGCCGCAGGTCTATCCTGACGCGACCCGTATGGGGCTGATCGACACCATCGAAAGCACCGGCGCCAAGGTTCTTGAAGGCACCTGTTTTTATAACCAGTACGCCCGCGAGATCGGCGAGGCCAACGGTTGGACGCGGCTGCTCAGCAACTCCGCTAAGATCGTCAACATCATCAGCGGCTACGGCTACACCCCGGCGCTGGCGAGCATGGAAAAATGCGTCGCGTCGGCCGTTGCAGGAGAAATCGTATGACCAAGGAACTGAAGTGCCACAAGGGCATCGGCGACAAGGTGCAGGGCATCGCCCTGGTGGCCGACGACAACTTCTCGGCCCGCTATGACCTGGACCGCAAGAAGGGCGTGTTTTCCCGTCCGGCGCACAAGCTGTGCGGCGAGTCCTATCACGACAAGATCCTGGTGCTGAACACGTCGAAGGGCGGCGTGGCCTCGGCCTGGATGCTGCATGAAATGAAGTCGCGGAACATCTGCCCCAAGGCGATCCTGTTCAACACGGCCAACACCATCCTGGCCCAGGGCGCGGCGCTGGCCAACCTGACCATGTGCGACCGCTTCGCCGACGGCGACGTGACCACGTTGATCAAGACCGGGGACGAGGTCGTCGTCGATCCGGAAAACGGTCTGGTGACGGTGCTGAACGGCTAGACAAGCGTTCCAGGCAATAGACCGGGCCTGATGCGCCTTCCTGAAACGGGGAAGGCTGTCAGGCCCGTTTCTTTTCCGGGCGCTTGTTCAGATAGGGGGCCAGGTACTGGCCGGTGTAGCTGCCCTTGGTGCGCGCCACGTCCTCGGGCGTGCCCTGGGCGACCAGCTTGCCGCCCTTGGTGCCGCCCTCGGGGCCCAGGTCGATGACCCAGTCGGCGGTCTTGATGACTTCCAGATTGTGTTCGATCACCACCACCGTGTTGCCCTGGTCGACCAGGGCCTGAAGGACTTCCAGCAGCTTTCGGACATCATCGAAGTGCAGGCCCGTGGTCGGCTCGTCCAGGATGTAGAAGGTCTTGCCCGTGGCGCGGCGCGCCAGTTCCTTGGCCAGCTTCACGCGCTGGGCCTCGCCGCCCGACAGCGTCGTCGCCTGCTGGCCCAGGTGGATGTAGCCCAGGCCCACGCGCTTCAGGGTTTCCATCTTGTCGCGGATCGCCGGCACGGCCTTGAAGAACTCGGCCGCTTCCTCGACGGTCATGTCCAGGACCTCGGCGATGGATTTGCCGCGGAACTTGATATCCAGGGTTTCCCGGTTGTAGCGCTGACCCTTGCAGACGTCGCAGGTCACGTAGACGTCGGGCAGGAAGTGCATTTCGATCTTGATCAGGCCGTCGCCCTGGCAGGCCTCGCAGCGCCCGCCCTTGACGTTGAAGGAAAACCGCCCGGCCTTGTAGCCGCGGGTCTTGGCGTCGGGCAGGTTGGCGAACCAGTCGCGGATCGGCGTGAAGGCGCCGGTGTAGGTCGCCGGGTTGGAGCGCGGCGTGCGGCCGATGGGCGACTGGTCGATGTCGACGACCTTGTCGATGAACTCCAGCCCCTCAAGCGCGTCATGCTCGCCCGGATGCTCGCGCGCCCCGTTCAGGCGCCGGGCCAGGGCCTTGTACAGCGTTTCGATGACCAGGGTCGATTTGCCGCCGCCGGACACGCCGGTGATGCAGGTCATGGTACCGAGCGGGAAATCCACGTCCAGGTTGGCCAGGTTGTTGGCCCTTGCCCCCCGCAGCTTCAGGGCCTGGCCCTTCTTGCCGGGGCGGCGCTGGGCGGGCAGGGGGATCTGCTCGATCCCGGTCAGATACTTGCCGGTCAGGCTGTCCGGCGATTTCATGATGTCCTCGGCGGTGCCCGTGGCGACCACATGGCCGCCGTGCACGCCGGCGCGGGGGCCCATGTCGATGATCCAGTCGGCGGCGCGGATGGCGTCCTCGTCGTGTTCGACGACGATCACGGTGTTGCCCAGGTCGCGCAGGCGGAACAGCGTCGCCAGCAGGCGTTCGTTGTCGCGCTGATGCAGGCCGATGGAGGGCTCGTCCAGCACGTAGAGCACGCCGGTCAGGCCGGATCCGATCTGCGACGCCAGCCGGATGCGCTGGCTCTCGCCGCCGGACAGCGTGCCCGAGGCGCGCGACAGGCTCAGGTATTCCAGCCCCACGTTCATGAGGAAGCCCAGGCGGTCGTTGATTTCGCGCAGGATGCGCCGGGCGATTTCCTTGTGCTGGCCCTTCAGCTTTTTCTCCAGCCCGGCGAACCAGGCGTGGGCATCGGCGATGGACTGGTCGGCGACCTCCGAGATGTTGAGGCCGTCGATCTTGACCGCCAATGCCTCGGGCTTGAGCCGCAGGCCGCCGCAGTCGGAACAGGTGGTCACGGTCTGGAAGCGCGACAACTCGTCGCGCACCCAGCTTGAATCGGTTTCGCGCCAGCGCCGCTCCATGTTGGGGATCACGCCTTCGAAGGGCTTGGTGATGTCGTAGGACCGTTTGCCGTCGTGATAGTGCATGGTCACGTCGGTGGTGCCGGAGCCGAACAGGATGACTTCCTTGATCTTGGCGGGCAATTTGGTCCAGGGGGCCGACAGGTCGAAGTCGAACTGGGCGCTCAGGCTTTTCAGGGTCTGGTCGTAATACTTGGACGACGAATTGGCCCAGGGGGCGACGGCGCCGCTGGCCAGGGTGCGTTTTTCGTCGGGGATCACCAGTTCCGGGTCGAAGAACATTTCCGTGCCCAGGCCGTCGCAGGCGGGGCAGGCGCCGAACGGGTTGTTGAAGGAAAACAGCCGGGGTTCGATTTCGTCGATGGTGAAGCCCGACACGGGGCAGGCGAACCGCGCCGAGAACACCGTGCGTCCGGCCGGTACATGGTCCTGAATGCCACCCTTGCGGGCCCCCTTCGCGGTTTTCGGGGCCGCGTCCTTGGCCGCATCGGCATCGTCGGCATAGGCGATGCCGTCGGCCAGTTCCAACGCCGTTTCCAGGCTGTCGGCGAGGCGCGCCTCAAGCCCGTCGCCGACGACGACGCGGTCGACCACGACCTCGATGTCGTGCTTGAACTTCTTGTCCAGGTCCGGTGCTTCGTCGATGTCGTACAGTTCGCCGTCGATGCGGATGCGCTGGAACCCCTTCTGCGCGAAGGCCGCGATTTCCTTTTTGTATTCACCCTTGCGGCCGCGCACGACCGGGGCCAGCAGGTACAGCCGCGTGCCCGGCGTCATGGCCATGATGCGGTCGACCATTTCCGAGACGGTCTGACTTTCGATCGGCAGGCCCGTGGCCGGCGAATGGGGCACCCCGACCCGCGCGAACAACAGGCGCATGTAGTCGTAGATTTCCGTGACCGTGCCGACGGTGGAGCGGGGATTGCGCGAGGTCGTCTTCTGCTCGATGGAAATCGCGGGGCTGAGCCCGTCGATATGATCGACGTCCGGTTTCTGCATCAGCTCCAGGAACTGGCGGGCATAGGCGGACAGGCTTTCGACATAGCGGCGCTGGCCCTCGGCATAGATGGTGTCGAAGGCGAGGGAAGATTTTCCCGATCCAGACAACCCCGTGATGACGGTGAGGCTGTTGCGCGGCATTTCCACGTCGACGTTGCGGAGATTGTGCTCCCGGGCGCCGCGGACAGTGATTTTTTCCATGAGAGTTCCGAATGCCATCCGTCAGGAAGATGGTCAGAGGGGGCTGTTTTCACAAGCGCTCAGTCATATAGGGGCCCGCGTTCGACGTAAAGCAAGACTCTCGTGAGAATAATTTCACTAAAATAATTAGTGAAATTTCACAAAAAAATTCATCTTAAACATAAACTTGAACGTTTTTGAGTGAACTAATATGCGAACAGGAATAAAATGTGGGGGTCAAGCAAGGAGGCGCCTCCCTTGAAACCGGCAGCGCTGCCACGATCGAATGGAGGCACACATGACACAGGACGACAAATCGGCCCTTAAGTGGACCGTCGGGTTCGTGGCCCTGGTCCTTATCCTTGGTTACGGCGCATATGCGGCTGGCTGGCTGACCCAGTAATCGCGTAGACGCCATCTGAATCACACCAACGGAACTTGCGCCGGCCCCTTTGGGTCGGCGTTTTTTTTCCGCCGTCCAAGGGGGGCGGGCCGAAGGCCATGGGCGTTTGCAAATCCGCTCCGGTGATTTAAAAGGGCCGGATTGAAACGCCCGGCCGAGGACCCCGCCACATGCCCAGCGATAGCGACGCGCAATTCGACAAGGCGGACATGATTCTGTCCAACGCCTTGCAGGAGTTCATCAGCGCCGGTGTCAGCCAGGAAGTCTATGGCATGGCGATGCTGGAGATCGGTATCCTGGCCCTGGTCAAACTCGACGAGAGCGAGGAACGGATCGCGGCCCTGGTCGCCGACTTCATCGCCCGGGCGCGCCAGGGTGGGCCGCAGGCACCGGCGCCCCGGGCAACAGACACCTAGCCGCGGCCGGACGATTCCGGCTAAAGTCCGCTATCCTCCCAGGGGGTGCGGAGCAACCACCACGACACAGCAAGAACGAGGATTCCGATGGCAGGAAGCGTCAACAAAGTCATTTTGGTCGGCAATCTTGGCCGCGACCCCGAAGTCCGGTTTTCCCAGTCCGGCCAGAAGATCGTCAACATGTCCATCGCCACCTCGGAAACCTGGAAAGACAAGCAATCCGGGGATCGCAAGGAAAAGACGGAATGGCATCGTGTCGTGGTCTTCGACGAGCGGCTTGCCGACGTCTGCGAGCGGTACCTGAAGAAGGGATCCAAGGTCTATCTGGAAGGCACGTTGCAGACCCGCAAATGGACGGGAAACGATGGGGTCGAGAAATACACGACCGAGGTTGTCCTGCCCCGCTTCAATGGCGTCATGACCATGCTCGACGGCCGCGGGGAAGGCGGCGGCGGTGGTGGTGGCGGCTATGGCGGGTCCGACGACAGTGGATCAAGCTGGGACGGCCCGGGCAACGACAGTTCGGGTGCGAGCAGTGGCGGCGGCGGTGGCGGCCGGTCCGACCTGGACGACGAAATTCCGTTCTGACGGCCGCCAGACAGGCCGCGAGAGATAACAGATGCCGTTGGGGGGCGGCCGAAGGAATCAGGCGAGGCGTTGAATGACGACCCAAGGGAGCACGACGGTTCCCCCGCGCCAGGGTGTACGTCTGCGTTTCGTTTTAGCGGTCGTGTTGATCGTTGTCGGCTCGGTACCGTCCGTCATCTTGGCGTCCTGGCTGCATGCCCGTGCCATCGACATCCAGGTTGCCGATGTGTCGCAGCGTTCCTTGCTGCTGGCCAAGACCCTGGCCCGTTTCATCGCAGGCGACCTGATCGAGTTTCAGCACGCTTTGGACGGCCTGACGAGGCAATACCCCCTGTCCGGTCTGCCCAAGGCGCTGATCGACAGCGCCGATCATCGGGGGATATCGGCGATTTGCCTGTTGAGCGGCGCGCGCCAGCCTCAGGACGCCATCGTGATTTCCGGCACGGCCTCTTGTTTGCCGCGGGACGAAAACCGCATGTGGCGCGATATCCGGGAGCGGTTGCCGGCATCGGGCGGCGGCATCGTGTTTTCCCAGGTTCTGCTGGACAGCGACGGCCAACCCGCGGTGTTCGCCGTCAATTTCCGCGCCGGTTTGCCGCTTGCCGCGGCGCGCATGTCGCTTGATCGATTGCGCGAGTTGCGGCGTTCCATCGTGTTCGGCGAAAAGGGGCACGCGGCCATTGTCGACCACCTAGGGAACATCGTGTCTCATCCGCGCCCCGATTGGGAAGCCGCGATCAAAAACATCGCGGCCATCGACCCGGTGGCGCGCATGATAAAGGGGGAATCCGGTGTCTCCCGGTTCCATTCGCCCGCCGCCAACCTGAAGATGGTCGCCGGGTACGCCTCCGTGCCGGTCGCCGGTTGGGGGGTCATGGTGCCCCAGCCCGAACAGGAACTGTCGTTCCACGCCGAAGACATCCAGAAAAGCACCCAGATCGCCCTGATCGTCGGGGTGCTGGTGGCCGGTGGGCTTGCTTGGTGGCTGGCCGGCTGGCTGACCGCCCCCATCGCCCGGATCGAGGCGGCGTCGCGCCGTCTCGCGGCGGGCGAGCCGCCGGGTTCCGTTGACGCGAAAGGATTCCTGGTTCCGGCCGAAGTCGCCTCCTTGGCGTCCAACTTCACGGTCATGGCCGAGCGCATGCAGATTCGCGACCGGGAGCGCGAACGCATCGTTGACGACGTGCGCCGGCTGAAAGACGAACTGGAGCAGCGGGTCGCCGACCGCACGCTTGAGCTGACCATGGAAATCAACGAACGCGACCGCGCGGAAAAGGAGCTTCTGCGCTCCAAGGCCGAGGTCGAATACGCCAACCGCGCCAAGACCGAGTTCCTGGCCCATATGAGCCACGAACTACGTACGCCGCTCAACGCGATCCTGGGCTTCGCCGAGGTCGTGCGCGACACCGACCCGGCCCTTGCGAAACCCGAGCAGACCCGCCAGTACGTGCAATATATCTATGATTCCGGCAGCCATCTGCTGACCCTGATCAACGACCTGTTGGACATCTCGCGGATCGAGGTCGGCGCGATGGCCCTTGAGATGCAGCCGGTCGATCTGCGCGAGGCCGTCGAAAGTTGCGTCACCATTGTTTCCGAGCGGGCGTCCAAGGCCGGGCTGAAGCTGGTTTCGGACCTGCCGGATGCCCCGGGCACCATCGAGGCCGATCCCACCCGTCTGCGCCAGATTCTGCTGAACCTCATGATCAACGCGGTCAAGTTCACGCCCAAGGGCGGCACGGTCAGCCTTCAGCTGCGCCGGATAACCGATGGGGCGGCGGAGTTCGTCGTCAGCGATACGGGCATCGGCATCGCGCCTGAGGACATGTCGCGGATCATGGAACCGTTCAGTCAGGCGCGGCACAGCCATGTGTCGAAAAGCGAGGGAACGGGCCTGGGCCTGCCGTTGGCCAAGGCCTTTGCCGAGTTGCACGGCGGCAGCTTGAGGGTCGAAAGCCGCCTCGGTAAGGGGACCACGGTGCGGGTCATTATCCCGGCTGCGCCTCCGCCTCAGGAAGCTGTTGCTAATATATTGAATTAAAAAAGAAAATTAATCAGAAAATCGGGTGATTTGAGGGCCTGATCGAGTTGTTCCGGCAAGGCCGATCTGCTAGAATTGCCGCTGCATTACCAGGAACCGGATGTGCCGGCCGTTGCGGCCTGTAATTATCTGAAAAATCAGGAAAAATCTCTTTGACAGCCCCCGACGATCTGCCGCCAGACGGCGCTGAGCCGCTGCCGCCCGATTCGGACGTAAGTCTTATCTCCATCGAAGACGAAATGCGTTCGTCCTACCTCGATTACGCCATGAGCGTGATCGTCAGCCGGGCGCTGCCGGACGTGCGCGACGGCCTGAAGCCGGTGCAGCGGCGCATCCTGTTTTCCATGAAGGAAAACGGCTACGAGGCGGGCAAGCCCTACCGCAAATCCGCGCGTATCGTCGGGGACGTCATGGGTAAGTACCACCCCCATGGCGATCAGGCGATCTACGACGCCATGGTGCGTTTGGCGCAGAACTTTTCCATGCGGCTGCCGCTGGTCGACGGGCAGGGAAACTACGGCTCCATGGACGGCGACCGTGCCGCCGCCATGCGGTATACGGAGGCGCGCCTGGCGCGCTCCGCCCATGCCTTGTTGGAGGATATCGACCGGGAAACGGTGGATTTTCAGCCCAACTACGACGAATCCTCGCGCGAGCCGGTGGTTCTGCCGGCGGGGTTCCCGAACCTTCTGGTCAATGGGGCGGCGGGCATCGCCGTCGGCATGGCGACCAACATTCCGCCCCACAATCTGGGCGAGGTGATTTCCGCCTGCTGCGCCTATATCGATAATCCCGACATCACCATCGACGAGTTGATCGCCAACCACGTGCAGGGCCCGGATTTCCCTACGGGGGCCCAGATTCTCGGCAAGCAGGGCATAATTTCGGCCTACCACACGGGGCGCGGGTCCGTGGTCGTGCGCGGCAAGACCTCGATCGAGGAAATCCGCAAGGACCGCTTCGCGATCATCGTCCATGAAGTTCCCTATCAGGTGAACAAGGCGCGCATGATCGAGATCATGGCCGACGCCGTGCGCGACAAGAAGATCGAGGGCATTTCCGACCTGCGTGACGAGTCCGACCGCGACGGCGTGCGCGTGGTCGTCGAGATCAAGCGCGACGCCGAGCCCGAGGTCGTGCTGGCCCAGTTATACCGCTTCACGCCGCTACAGACATCGTTCGGCGTCAACATGCTGGCCCTGGATCAGGGGCGGCCGAAGATGATGAACCTGAAGGACATCATCGTCGCCTTCGTCGCCTTCCGTGAAGAAGTCATCCGCCGGCGCACCATCTATGAACTGGCCAAGGCGCGGGAACGCGCCCATGTGTTGGTGGGATTGGCCGTCGCCGTGGTCAACATCGACGAAGTCATCGCCCTGATCCGCGCCGCGAAGGATCCGCAGGCGGCGCGCGAGCAGTTGATGTCCCGCGACTGGCCGGCCGACGAGATCGAACCCATGATCCGCCTGTTGGACGAGCCCGGCCGCGCCGTGGTCGACGGCGTCTACAAGCTGTCGGAGGAACAGGCCCGGGCGATCCTGGAACTGCGCCTGCACCGCCTGACCGGGCTGGAGCGGGACAAGATCGGCGGCGACCTGAAGGAACTGGGCGCGCAGATCAGCCATTACCTGGAGTTGCTCGCCTCGCGCGAAATGCTGTTCAAGCTGTTGCGCGACGAACTGGTGGAAATGAGCGAGAAGTTCGCCGATCCGCGCCGCACGTCCCTGGAAGACGACGAGTTCGAACACGACCTCGAGGATCTGATCCAGCGCGAGGATATGGTCGTCACCGTGACCAACGCGGGATATGTGAAGCGCGTGCCGCTGTCGACCTACCGCGCGCAGCGCCGCGGCGGTAAGGGGCGGTCGGGCATGGCGACCCGCGACGAGGATTTCGTCAGCCAGGTGTTCGTCGCCAATACGCATACCCCCATGCTGTTCTTCTCCTCCGCCGGCATGGTCTACAAAATGAAGGTCTACCGTCTGCCCGTCGGCACGCCGCAGGCGCGCGGCAAGGCGTTCATCAACCTGCTGCCGCTGAAAGAGGGCGAGACGATCTCCACCGTCATGCCGTTGCCAGAGGATGAAAGCACCTGGGGCGATCTGTTCGTCATGTTCGCCACGGCGTCCGGCTATGTGCGCCGGAATGCCTTGTCCGATTTCACGGATGTGCGCGCCAACGGCAAGATCGCCATGAAGTTCGAGGGCGATTACGCGGACGACAAACTGGTCCGCGTGCGCGTCTGTACCGAGGACGACGACATTCTGCTGTCGGCCGCCGGCGGCAAGTGCATTCGGTTCCCCGTTCCCGACGTGCGGGTGTTTTCCGGCCGTTCGTCCCATGGCGTGCGCGGCATGCGCCTGCCCAAGGGGGACGAGCTGATCGCGCTTTCCGTGGTCCGCCATGTGAAGGTCGAAACGGACGACCGCGACGCCTACTTGCAGGCCCGCAACGCGGCCCGGCGTCTGAAGTCGGGCGATTATTCCGAACGCCCCGAGGACAAGGCGCGCGACGAGGAACTGGCGGCCCGCCTGGAGGAACCCAAATTCCAGGAAATGCAGGAAAATGACCAGTTCATCCTGACCCTGACCGAAGACGGTTACGGCAAGCGCACGTCCGCCTATGAATACCGGATTTCCGGACGCGGCGGGCAGGGCGTCGGCAACATCAACGTGGAACGCGCGGGCAAGCCCGACGCCCGCGTGGTCGCGGCCTTCGGCGTGTTGGAGGAAGACCAGCTTGTCATGGTGTCCAACGGCGGTCAGATCATCCGCGTGCCCGTGGACGGCATTTCCATCTATTCGCGGTCATCGCGCGGCGTGCGGGTGTTCAACACGGCGGAGGGCGAACACGTCGTCTCCGTATCGCGCCTGCGCGACGTGCAGGACGACGGCGAGGACGAGGACGACATGGAAGACGGCGAGGGCGAAACCGCCGAAGCGTCAGGCGCCGCGCCGGAAGAGGCAGCAGCCGACACCCCGGATGATTCTCCCGACGCCCCGGAAGAGGAGCAGCCCTGATGCCCGGCCATCGCGGCGTTTACCCCGGCACCTTCGACCCGGTGACCAAGGGGCATATGGACATCATCACGCGGGGGGCCCGGGTGGTCGACGAACTGGTCGTCGCCGTGGCCGTCAACGCGGGCAAGGGGCCCCTGTTCACGCTCGAGGAACGGGTCGCCATGCTGGAGGCCGAGATCGCGGCCCTCGACGGCGGAATCGCCGCGCGGGTCGAGGTCAAACCCTTCGACAATCTGCTCATGGAATTCGTCGGCGAGGTCGGCGCGTCTCTTATTGTTCGCGGACTGCGCGCCGTGTCCGACTTCGAATACGAATTCCAGATGGCGGGCATGAATGCGCGCCTCAATCCCAAGGTGGAAACCGTGTTCCTCATGGCGTCCGAACGCCATCAGTTCATCTCGTCCCGTTTCGTCAAGGAAATCGGCTCCCTCGGCGGCGATGTCGGCCATTTCGTCTCGCCGGCGGTGAAGGAACAGTTGATGGTGCGCTTCGCCGAGCGCAAGAACGCCGCCGACTGACGCCCGGTCCCCCCGGGCGCCGTGCGAAAACCTGGAAAAAAGCGGTATACAGCGTTGACCTAAGGGCCTTTGGCCCGTAATTTCCCGCCTGCCTTGCCGGGCACCGTCCGGCGAAGGCCCCGAACACCGATATGCGCGCTTAGCTCAGTTGGTAGAGCAACTGACTTTTAATCAGTAGGTCGCAGGTTCGATCCCTGCAGCGCGTACCATTTTGGAACCCCTGGAAGCGCTGATTTCCAGGGGTTTTCCTTGCCCGGCGTCGCGCAGGGCCGCCTTGCCGCCAACGCGACCGGCCGCGCGCTCCTTTATGGCGGCAATCACGCCGGGACCACGCATGCTAACGCCCGGGGATGAATCCTTGTGCGCGCTGGCCGTTCCACGGTTTGCCGGACAGGGAAGCCCCGAACGGCGGTGCCGTCCGGGGCTCTGAGTTTTGGGGTAGGGTAGGCTGGGGAATCAGCGGTTCGCGGCCAGTTCGTCCTTCTTCGGCGCCTTGAACACCTCGGGGTTCTCGGGGCCGTCTACCTTGATGTGTCCGGCCAGGCCTTTTTCGAGGCGGCTCAGGGCATGGTCGACGACCACGTAGGTGCCCGGCACCTCGAACTTGATGTCGGCGATGGTGGCGCCGCCGGGGGCGACGGTCACCGTCTGCACGTCTTTGGTGGTCCGCTTGACGCCGCCCAGGTCGTAGACCGTGTCGAAGATCTCGCCGATCACGTGGAAGCTGGACGTCTTGTTGGGGCCGCCGACGCCGAAGTAGATGCGCGCGGTCTCGCCGACCTTGGCGGTCAGGGGCTTGTCCTTGGTCAGACCGCCGACCTTGCCGTTGAACACATAGTGGGTCGGCAGTTCGTCGATCAGGCGGTCATAGTCCTCGGTCAACTCGCCCTTGGTTCCGATCGGCTCGGTGGTGTAGAGCTCGCCCTGCATGACGTAGAATTCCTTGTCGACCTTCGGCAGGCCGCCTTCGGGCTCGACCAGGATCATCCCGTACATCCCATTGGCGATATGCTGGGCGACCGTCGGCGTCGCGCAGTGATAGACATAAAGCCCCGGCTTCATCGCCTTGAAGGTGAAGGACTTGGACTCGCCGGGGGCGGCGATGGTCGCCTTGCCGCCGCCGCCGGGACCGGTAACCGCGTGGAAATCCACGTTGTGCCCGACCCAGCTGTCGCCGGCGTTCTTCATGGTGACCTCGACCGTGTCGCCGACGCGCACCCGGATCATCGGGCCCGGCACTTGGTTGTTGAAGGTCCAGAAGCGGTAGGTGCTGCCGTCGTTCAGTTCGGCGACGCGCTCGATGGTCTCAAGCGCGACCTTCACGGTCGTGGGCTTGCTGCGGGTGATGGGGGCGGGAACTTCCGCCGGATTGCGGACGATGCTTTCGGCGGCGGCGGCGGTTGTCACGCTGCCCAGGCCGATAACGGCGGCCAGGGCCAATGCGCTTGTCGTGGCTTTCAGGAATGGTTTCATCGCAAGCTACTCCTTCTTGCTTGACGTCCAGCCGACGGCGGCTCGCTTACCGGGGCGTCGTCGCTGACCCCTGGACAATGCCCCAACACGGGACAGGGGTTTTTGCGTTGCAACAAATTCACGGAATTTAGTTCTGAAGGCGGCCCATCGCATTGAAGGGTATAAAAAGGAACCGGCCCCGCCCCGCCATGCGGCGGGGACAGGGCCGGCTCCCCCAGGTTGCGCCCGGTTATTCGGCCGGTTGGGCGGTGACGGCCGGTGTTTCGGCGGCGGGAGCGCGCTTGCGCCGGGACCGCAGGACAAGGCCGGCCGCGAACACCGCCAGGACGGCCGCACCGGCGCTGAACACGATGTCGCCCGGCACCCGCAGCCACACCAGGGTGTGAACCAGATCGCTCTGCATCACCTCGGCCGACCGCGCGTACCACAGGCCTTTCGAGACGCTGGCCCAGGCTTGCACGATGCCGACCGGGAACAGGCTCATGACCACCATCATGGCGAGCCCGCCGTTGAGCAGCCAGAACGCCCAGGCGAGCGGCCGGTCCGACCAGGCTTGGCGGGGGAACAGGCCGCGCAGGCAGAACAGCATCAGTCCGATGCCGAGCAGTCCGTAGACCCCGAACAGAGCGGCATGGCCGTGGGTTGCCGTCAGATTGAGGCCCTGCACGTAGTAGAGCGAGATCGGCGGGTTGATGAGGAAGCCGAACAGGCCCGCGCCCACCAGATTCCAGAACGCGACCGCGACGAAGAACAGGATCGGCCATTTATAGGTCTCGACCCAAGGCGCGCGCTTGGTCAGGCGGTAGGTCTCGAAGGCCTCGTGACCGACCAGGGCAAGCGGCACAACCTCCAGCGCCGAGAACACGGCCCCCACGGCGATCACACCCGTGGTCGTGCCCGAGAAGTAGAGGTGGTGTAAGGTGCCTAACACGCCGCCTGTCAAGAAGATCACGGTGGCGAACAGAACGGCATGGTTGGCCGTGCGGGCGCGGACGAGGCCCAGCTTCACCGTCAGCAATGCGACGGCCGCCGTGGCGAAGACCTCGAAGAAGCCCTCGACCCACAGGTGAACCACCCACCAGCGCCAGTACTCGATCATCGATAGGTGCGTGTGCTTGCCCCAGGTCAGGCCGGCCCCGTAGAACAGGCCGATGGCGATCGTGGACAGGAACAGGATGACGATCAGCGGTTGCTGGTCGCCGGGTTTACGCAGTGCCGGCCACAGGGCCCGGCCCATCAACGCCAGCCACAGCATCAGCCCGGCGAACAGGGCGATCTGCCACACGCGGCCCAGGTCGACGTATTCCCAGCCCTGGTGGCCGATCCAGAAGTTGGTGTCCAGGTCGAACATCTGCTGCACGCCCAGCCATTCGCCGGCCATGGAGCCGACCACGACCAGGACGAGCGCGCCGTAGAGCAGGTCGACGCCGAGCTTCTGGAACTTCGGCTCGTGCCCGCTCAGCGCCGGGGCGAGGTAGAGCCCCGTGGCCAGCCAGGCCGTGGCGATCCAGAACACGGCCAACTGCGTGTGCCAGGTACGGGTCACCGCATAGGGCAGGACGTCAGAAAGCGGAATGCCGTAGAAGTCATGACCTTCGACCGCGTAGTGGGCGGTCACGGCGCCCAGGAAAATCTGCGCGCCGAACAGGGCAATGACCGTCCAGAAGTATTTGGCGGTCGCCTTCATGGAAGGCGTCGGGGCAAGGCCGCCGAGCGGATCCTCGGCCGGCGCCCGCGGCGCTGGTTCCTCCTTGCGCGCCGAATGCCACCAACTCAGCGCGCCGATGCCGGCGATCAGGAGTACTATGCTGGCGATCGACCACACCACGTTGTCCGTCGACGGCGCGTTTCCGACCAGTTCCTCATGGGGCCAGTTGGCGGTGTAGGTGATGTCTTGGCCGGGACGTTCCGTGGTCGTCGCCCAGGCGGCCCATTGGAAGAACGCCGCCAGCTTTTCGCGCCGCCCCTGATCGGGGATGGCGTTGTTGGCGATGGCATAGTCCTCGCGCAGGCTGGCGAGTTCGGCGCCGTTGCCGAACAGGGCGACATAATGCCCGGCGACGCGGGCGATGGCTTCGGCCCGGTCATCCGACACCGTGATGGTGCCGTTCGCAGGGGCGTAGGTGTTCAAGCGCATTTCGGTCTTCAGGCGATCCTTGAGCACTGCCTGCTGGCCCGGGGTCAGGTCTTCGAAGCGCGCTGCCCGATACACGCGTTCGGCCCAGACCTGGAGCAGGGTGACGGCTTCCCGGTGCAGCCAGTCCGCCGACCAGTCGGGCGCCAGATAGGCGCCGTGACCCCAGATCGAGCCGACCTGCTGGCCGCCCATGGATTGGTAGACCTGGCGGCCGGTCTGAATGTCGTCCTTGGTGAAAAGGACGTCACCGGCGGCGGATACGACGGCCGCCGGAATCGGCGGCGCCTCGCGGTGGATCTCCCGGCCCAGGAACCCCAGGGTCCCGAAGGACGCGATGAGGATCAGGCCGAGGGCCAGCCACAGCCGTTTCAATGATGTCGTTTGCATGGTGCGCAACCTCCTTGATCTATGCCTCGGTGGATTTCCACGGGGCCGGCAAGACATAGCGCAGGCGGTAGGGGGCGAACTTGCGCTGGCACAAATTCGACGTGGGAGGGATTTCAGGGAACGATGCCGGCCAGCGGGTCCAGGCCGATGACGATGGGATGCAGGACCAACAACAAAAGCCACAGGCCGATGGCGAGAAGGGCCGGCAACGGGCGCAAGTCGCGTAAGACGACGGGCGTACGTCCCGACAGCATGCCCAGGCCGGGCAGGATGCCGACAACCCGGCGCGCCGGCGGCGCGGTCTTCCAGTTCTTGACCATGGCCGCCAGGGCAATGGCGGCGAAGGTGCCGAACAGCATAACCGCGCGGGCGTCGCCGACGTTCAGAAGGTGCAGGACCGCCCAGACGAGCAGACCGAGAGAGCCCGGCGTCGCCGTGATCCTGTAGATGCCCGTGGGATAGGCGTTCGGCCGTTCAAGAAGCCGTGCGACAATCAGCCACAGCGCCAAGGGCATCGCGAAAACGGCGACCCAACGGCCCCAGATCGGCGGCACCCACAGCCAGGGGCCATCCGCCGCGCCATAGGCGACGACCAGCCAGGCGACGATCGCCAGGGAAACGAGGCTATGCGCCGCGCGAAAGCCGCCGAGGCCCAGGCGGCGGATCAAAAGGGGACGGACGCCGGGCGCGGAGGGAACCCAGTGGGTCAGGGCCAGCAGGGCCAGGGCTGTGGCGAGTTCGATCATTAGGGGGCCGATCTTAACAGATCGCGGGCCGGTCCATTTGCGCCGGCGCAAGTTGCATTGCCCGCCGGGAATGGCTCCCCGCGCGCCGACTTGGTAGTATGGTCCGCAGCATCGACGAAAGGATGGCGATTTGGACCTGGATGCACGGAAAACGATTCTCCAGCGGGCGGCGTTTTTCGCCATGGCCGACGACCCGGCGTTGACCGCAGCGGCGGAGGCGGCCAGGGAGTTACCGCTCAAGATCAACGAAAGCCTGTTCCTGCAAGGGGAGGAGGCGAGTTACAGCTACCTCCTTGCCTGGGGCCGCGTGCGGTTGGATCAGACGACTCCCGATGGACGCAACGTGGTTATCCGTTTTCTCGGCCCGGGCGACTTGGTCGGCACCGTCGCCGTCCTGCGCAGGAAGCCCTATCCGGCCACGCCGGTGGCGGTCGAGGACGGTATGGCCTTGTTCTGGAGCGCCACCGCCAAGGCCAAGCTGATCGCCGAACATCCTGTTCTGGCGAGCAACGCCATCGATCTGATCGGCGGACGGCTGGAAGAACTGCAGGAACGTTTGAGGGAACTGGCGACCCAGCGGGTTGAGCGCCGCATCGCCGCGACTCTGCTGCGCATGGTGCGGCAGGCGGGGCGACGGGTCGAGGATGGCGTCGAAATTCCGTTCATCCTGTCGCGCAACGAAATCGCGGAAATGAACGCAACGACCCTGCATACGGTGAGCCGCACCCTGGCCGCCTGGGAACAGGAGGGAATTCTCAGCGGCAAGCGGTCGTCGCATCTGGTCATCACCCAGCCGCACCGGCTGGTTCAGATCGCCGAGCATGAATAACCGGCGCCCGGCGCTGCCACCGGAAGAGTAATTTTGCCGCTATTTGCGCCGGCGCAATGATCGCGGAATTGCACGGCCTATTCTGAGCACGGGCATTACCGCAATGACCGGAGAACCACGATGCAATCCGCTGAACTTGGGAAAATGATCGTCAACGACTTGCTGACCCGCTGGCCGAGGGCCACGCGTGCCTTCAACCGCCTGAAGATGGCCTGCCCAGGCTGCGTCATGGCGCCGTTCGAAACCGTGAATGAGGCCTGCGCGGCCCATGGCGTTAAGGTCAGCGGTTTGACGGCTGCCATCCATGAGGAAATCAGTGCAGAGGCCGGCACCGACGCGGTACGGGAGGTTCGGTTATGACCCAACGGGTTGCGAACCTGGGCGGTACTCCCCGATACGCCGAATGGCAGGGGGCGACGTTGTTCAGCCAGGGGTTTCGGCCGTTCTTCCTGGCGGCGGGCCTGTCGGCGGTGGTTTATGTCGTGTTATGGGTCGCCGTTCTGTCCGGCGACATCGAGGTCCGCACGGTGTTTCCGGCCGTCCAGTGGCATGCCCATGAAATGATATTCGGCGTCATCGCCGCCGTCGTGACCGGGTTTCTGTTGACCGCCATCCCCAACTGGACAGGACGGATGCCGTTGCAGGGCTGGGGGCTGATCGCGCTGTTCGGGGTGTGGCTTGCCGGGCGCGCGGCGGTGGCCTACAGCGCCGTTCTCGGCGTGCTGCCCGCCGCCGTGATCGACGGCGCGTTTCTGCCTGTCCTGATGGCGGTGGCGCTCCGCGAAATCCTTGCCGGGCGCAACTGGCGTAACCTGCCGGTCGTCGGCGCGGTCGGCGTTCTGGCGGTCGCCAACGGTTTGGTCCATGCCGAAGCGGCGGGCGTGGCGCTGCCCGACGGGATCGGCGCCCGTTTGGGCGTTGCCGTGATCATCATGCTGATCTGCCTCGTCGGGGGGCGGATCATCCCCAGTTTCACGGGCAACTGGCTGGCGAAAAACCGGCCCGGCATCGCGCGCCCGGCGCCGTTCGACGGCTTCGACCGGGGCGTGTTGCTGGCGACCCTGGCCGCCCTCGCGGGTTGGGTCGCCGTGCCGGATCACGCGGCGACGGCCTATGTTCTTTTGGCCGCCGGCGGATTGCATGTCATCCGGCTGGGGCGTTGGAAGGGCATGGCCTGCCTGCGGGACCCCCTGGTCTGGAGCCTGCATGCCGGATACCTGTGGGTTCCGATCGGACTTCTATTAATGGGCGCGGCCGGGTTTGCCGACAATATTCCGCAAACAGCAGGCCTGCATGCCCTGACGGCGGGCGCCATGGGCGGCATGGTGCTGGCGGTGATGACCCGGGCGACCCTGGGGCATACGGGCCGCGCACTTGCCGCCGACGGCGCCACGACGGCGATATATATCTTCGTCTTTCTGGCCGCGGCGTTCCGAGTCCTGGCGCCCTTCACGGGCGATTATCACCTGATGCTGTCCCTTTCGGGGGGGCTTTGGTGCGCGGCATTCGCCCTGTTTGTCCTTCGTTACGGGGCGATCCTGTGCGGCAGGTGACCGCCCGGTAGCGCCGATCGACGGCCTGGGCCGCGGAAAATACCCCCTTAATCCCAATGGCTTGCCCTGCGTCGCGGCTTTCCGTGACCTGCGCGCGAATACATAACTATGATCTCTGAAAGAGATACGTGATTATTTTTGCACAGATGCGTGCAAAAATTTTGAATTGCCGTTCAAATTAATTCAAGGCACCGTTTCCGTAACACGCACCAAAAAACGGGTGCTCACAAGGGGGCCAACACGGCATGGAACTTGTCATCGCACTTGGGATGAACGGCATCGTTTGGGGGCTGATCATCGCACTGATCGCCCTGGGGCTGTCGATCATCTTCGGGCTTCTCGACATCATCAACATCGCGCACGGCGACTTCTTCATGGTCGGTACGGTGCTGGCCTGGTTCGTGTTCGACACCACGGGCAATTACTGGCTGGCATTCGCCATCGTGCCGATCCTGGGCTTCGCCATCGGCGCCGTGATCGAATACACGGTGATCCAACCGATCAAGAACGCGGCGGCGCTGTCCATCGTCGCGACCTTCGGGTTGTCGATCATCCTGCAGGAAAGCGTGCGGGCGACCTTCGGCGCGACGCCGGCCCGCCTGACGGCCCCCATCGAGGAAACGGTGCCGCTGTTCGGCCTGGAATATGAAGTCTACCGCCTGTTCGCGGCCCTGTTGTCGATCGCCGCCATTGGCTGTTTCTTCCTGTTCCTGCACCGCACCAAGCTGGGCACCTGGATGCGCGCCGTGCGTTTCGACCCGGAAACGGCGACGGCCATGGGCATCCCGGCCCGCCGCGTCTATATGGTGACCTTCGCCATCGGCTTTGCCATGGCGTCTCTCGGCGGTGTCGTCGCCGGCCCGATCACCACCGTCGATTTCCAGGCCGGTGTCGATATCCTGCCGTTCTGCTTCATGGCCGTCATCATCGGCGGCCTGGGCAATCTGGAAGGCACGGTCGCGGCGGCGGTCATGCTTGCCTTCTTCGAAGGGGTGATGGCCAGCTTCACGGACCCGACCCTGGCCCGCATCGGCTCTCTCTGTCTGATGAGCGCCGTCCTGCTGGTCCGTCCGCACGGTATTTTCTCGGGGTCGACCCGATGACGGCGGCGGCAATCAATCGTCTGGGGCTTGTCGTGGTGGCCCTGCTGACCCTCGCGGCGCCGTGGTTCCTGCCGCTCCTGGTCGACGGGTTCTGGGTCGACATCTATGCCGAGATGCTGATCTGGTCGTTGCTGGCGGCCAGCGTGAACCTGCTGTTCGGCTATGTCGGCCTGCTGTCGTTCGGTCAGGCCCTGTTCTTCGGCATGGGCATGTACGGGGTCGCCATCGGCGTGGCCAAGCTGGGGCTGGGGTTCTGGCCCGCCTTCGGCCTGGGCGTCGTCATGGCGACGGCCATGGCCCTGGTCGCGGGGGCGCTCGCCGTGCGCCTGACCTGGCACTACTTCGCGATCATCACCGTCGTGTTCTCGCTGATCTTCTATTTCGCGGCCCTGTCGTGGAAGCCGCTGACCGGCGGCGACGACGGCCTGTCCTTCACCATGCCGCCGATCGTCAGCATCGGTGAATGGGAACTGTCGCTGACCGATCCGACGGTGCAGTACTACTTCATCATCGCCATCGTCGGCGTCTGCTACGCGCTGATGGGGGTGATCCTGAAAAGCCCGCTCGGCGCGGCCTTTCGCGCGGTCAAGGAAAACGACCACCGCGCCGCGCTGATCGGGCTCAACGTCTATCTGATCCGCCTGACCGCCTTCGTCATCGCCGGCTTCATCGCCGGGACCGCGGGGGCGCTGTTCGCCTTCTTCGGCCGCTACGCCTCGGCCTCCTACATGTTCTATCACGTGTCGGGCGAGGCCGTTGTCTGGGCCATCATCGGCGGGGCGGGCACGCTGCTCGGTCCCGTGGTCGGGACGTCGCTGCTGATCGTGCTGCGCGAGGAACTGTCCCACGCCTGGGAACACTATCTGATCCTGGTCGGCATCATCGTCATTCTGGTCGTGATCTTCGCGCCCAAGGGCCTGGGCGGCCTGTGGCAGGCCCTGGTCCGCCGCATCGCGCGCCCGGAAACGCCCCCGCCCAGTACCGATGCGAAAGGGGAGGACCTGCCATGACCGCGACCCCGATCCTGGAAATCGACGGCATCGAGAAGCATTTTGGCGGATTGGCCGCTTTGGGCGGCGTTCATGCCACGGTCGACAGCGGCAAGCTGACGGCGGTCATCGGCCCCAACGGGGCGGGCAAGACGACGCTGTTCAACGTCGTCACCGGCATCCTGACCCCATCGGCCGGGGCCATCCGCTTCTTGGGCCAGGACATCACGGACTGCTCCGTGCATGAGATCAGCCGCCTGGGCCTGGCGCGCACCCTGCAGATCAAAAGCGTGTTCCACGGCATGACCGTGCGCGAGAATTTGTGGATCGCGGCGCAATCCCGCCTCGGCGTGTTCCGGCCGTTCACGGCGATGAAGGCCTGCCGGGCGGCGAACGAGCGGGCGGATGCCTTGCTTGAGGAATTGCAGCTGACCCATCTGGCCGGGCAGGAGGCCGCCAACCTGTCCTACGGCGACGTGGCGCTGCTGGAAATCGGCATCGCGCTCGCGACCGAACCGAAGCTTCTGCTGCTCGACGAGCCGATCTGCGGCATGGGCCCGGCCGAGACGGAACGCACCGTGGAGAAAATCCGCGAACTGTCCAAGCGCATCGACATCGTGATCATCGAACACGACATCGAGGTCGTGTTCGACATTTCCGATGACATCATCGTCATGGCGCTGGGCACCGTGCTGGCGCGTGGCACGCCGGCCGAGATTTCCGAAAACGCCGACGTGCGCGCGGCCTATCTGGGGGACGACGATGCTTGAGCTGAACGCCGTCCACGCCCATTACGGCAAGGTTCACGTCCTGCAAGGGACGTCCCTACAGGTGCACTCCGGCGAGGCGGTCGGGCTCCTGGGCCGCAACGGCGTGGGCAAAACGACGACACTGAAAACCATCATGGGCCTGGTCAAGGCGACCGGCGGCGAGATCGTGTTCGACGGCCACAGCCTGACCGAGATCGCGCCGCACAGCATTCCCGGCACCGGGATCGGTTATGTGCCGCAGGGGCGGGGCATTTTCCCCTCGCTGTCCGTGAAGGAGAACCTGGAGATCGGTCTGACCAAGGCGCCGCCGTCACAGGTTTTCGACTACGTGTTCGACCGCTTTCCGCGCCTCAAGGAACGCCTGAGCCAGCCCGGCGGCACCCTGTCCGGCGGCGAGCAGCAGATGCTCGCCATCGCGCGCTGTCTCGTCATGCAGCCAAGGTTGCTGATCCTGGACGAACCGACCGAGGGCATCATGCCGATCCTGGTCCAGGACATCCGCCGCGAGATCAAGGCGGTCAACGACGCCGGCATGTCGATCCTGCTGGTCGAGCAGAACATCAAGACGGCGCTCCGCCTGTGCTCGCGCATCTACATCATGGAGAAGGGGGCCGTCGTGCATCAGGCCGCCGCTCAGGACCTTAAAGACGATAAGGAGACCCTGCACCGATATCTCGGGGTCACCGTTTAACAACCGCCGATGAAGGCGGGGCTTCACGACGATCCGTCACAACCCAGCTGGAGACAGAACAATGACCAAAGACGTGAAATCGAAGCCGGCCAAGGCGCCCCGTTCGGGCCAGACCCGGCGATCCTTCCTGCAGACCGCCCTGGCGGGCGGCGCCGCCGCCACGACGGCCTATTTCGGCATTACCCATAACGCCTTCGCCAAGGCGTCCGGGCCCATTGTGATCGGCCATCAATGCGAACTGACCGGTGGGTTTTCGTCCTGGGGATATTGGCATGACAAATGCGCCCAGGCCGCGGTCAAGGTGATCAACGAGGGCGGCGGCATCGCCGGGCGCAAGGTCGAACTGGCCGTCGCCGACACGGAATCGAACCCGGCCGCCGGTGCGCGCAAGCTGCGCTCGCTGATCCAGCGGCAGAAGGCGTCGTTCGTTGTCGGCTCCGTCCACTCGGGCATCATGCTGGCCTCGATCCCCATCGCGACGGAACTGAAGACGCCCTATTTCTCGGCCGGTGAGGCGACCGAGGCGACGGGCTCCAAGGGGTCGCGCTATAGCTTCCGCACGGGCACCGACACCTATGCCCTGGCCGCCGCGGGCGTGCCCTGGGCGATGGAGAACCTGGGCAAGAACTGGACGATGATCTTCCCCGATTACGCCTGGGGCCACAGCCATCATCAGGAACACCGCAAGCTGATCGAAGCCGCCGGCGGCAAGGTCAACGACCCGATCGCCGTGCCGCTCGGCACCAAGGATCTGGTGCCCTATCTGGCGCGCATCCCGGAAGAAACGGAAGTCCTGTTCTCGGTCTTCTTCGGCGCCCTGTCGGTCGCGTTCTACACGCAGTCCAAGTCCATGCGCCTGGACGAGAAGATGAAGATGTATTCCGTGTCCGGGACGATCGAGGCGATCGACCCCCGCGACATCAACGGCGCCACCGAAGGGGTCTACTTCCTGGAGAACTTCCCGCGGCCCCTGGAATTCAAGAACGACGAATACCACGCCAAGTTCATCGAGATGATGGGCGTCGATCCGGTCTATGCGAAGGAAGAAAGCTCCGGCAAGGTCATGGCCAAAAGCCATGCCTGGCAGAGCTACGAGAACTTCTTCGCGCTCAAGGCCGCCATCGAGGCCTCCGGCTGGCAGAGCGACAAGGACACCCCCGGTGTGATCGAAGCGCTCGAAGGTCTGAAGATGGAGAACTCCCTGGCCCATCCGCAGGGCTCGAAGATCCTGCGCGCCGAAGACCACAGCGGCATGATCGACTGCTACATGAGCCGCGTCGAAGACTCCAAGTTCGTCCTCAAGAAGCACATTCCCCGCGAGGACCTGATGGCGAAATTGCCGCCGCGCTACGACTTCCGCACGCACAAGCTCTAGTCCACGCCTGCGGTACCTGAAACCCCGCAAGGGGCCGGCCGTCTCCACCCGCGTATTTCTCCCCGCGCCACAGGGAGACGGCCGGCGCACCCTTGCGACAACACGAGACCGAATATGAACCAGAAAATCACGGTCGCGGCGGCCCATTTGGCGCCGGTCTACCTCGATGCCCGCGCAACCGTCGACAAGGTTTGCGATTACATCCACAAGGCGGCGGCGGAAGGCGTGCAGTTGATCGCCTTTCCGGAATCCTTCGTGCCCGGATTTCCCGTGTGGCCGGCGCTGGCGGCGCCGATCCATAATCACGACCTGTTCAAACGGTTCGTCAGCCAGTCGATCCGCGTACCGGGGCCCGAGATCCTGAAGATCTGCTCGGCGGCGCGCGACACGGGCATGATCGTGTCGATCGGCATCAGTGAGTCCACGGACCGCAGCGTCGGCTGCATCTGGAACACCAACCTGCTGATCGGGGCCGACGGCTCGATCCTCAACCATCACCGCAAGCTGGTGCCCACGTTCTATGAAAAGCTGGTGTGGTCGAACGGCGACGGCGCGGGCCTGCGCGTGGTCGATACGCCGCTTGGCCGCATCGGCGCGCTGATCTGTGGCGAGAACACGAACCCGCTGGCGCGCTTCAGCCTGATCGCCCAGGGCGAACAGATCCATATTTCCAGTTACCCGCCCGTATGGCCGACCCACGAGCCGTCGGCCAACGACCGCTATGACCTGGCGTCGGCCAACCGCATCCGCGCGGCGGCCCATTCGTTCGAGGGCAAGGTGTTCAACATCGTCTGCGCCGCGCGCCTGGACGATACCGCCTACGAAATCATTTCGCAGATCAACGGCGACGCGCTGCGTATCGTCAAGGAATCGCCTCCCGGTGTGTCCATGATCGTCGGGCCCAGCGGCCTGGCCATCGCCGAAAGCGCCAAGGATGAGGATCAGCTTCTGATCGAGCAGATCGATCTGGACGATTGCATCGTGCCCAAGCAGTTCCATGACGTGTCCGGCTACTATAACCGCTACGACGTGTTCGGGTTGACCGTGCGGCGGCGCGACCAGGCGCCGGCCCAGTTCGACGATATCGGTGGGGAGGGGCGCGCCGTGCCGTTTGCAACCCTCGAAGCCGGAGCCCTGGAGGACGAGGCCGCGGCGGGGTAAAGTCTCCCCGTCATCCCAGGAGAACCGTTCCGTGACCAAGCCGGACCCGAAACCGCGCGCCTATGCCTCAGAGCTGTCCCGCTTCGACTGGGACGACATTGCGTTGTTCCTGGCCCTGGTGCGTCACCGATCGCTCAGCCATGCGGCGCGGTCGCTGTCGCTGACTCATTCCACCGTCGGGCGGCGGATCAAGACGCTGGAGGCGGCGTTGGGCGCCAAGCTGTTCGAGCGCACCCCGGGCGGCTTCCTGCTGACCGACCGGGGCGAGGATCTGCTGCGCGAGGCCGAAGGGATCGAGGCGCATGTCGCCCAGATCGCCGCGACCTTCAGCGGCGAGACGGCCGAAGTCAGCGGCACGATCCGCGTCGCGACCATGGAGGCCCTCGGCAGCCTGTATCTGGCGCCCCGCATGCTGTCGCTTTACGAGCAGCATCCGTCGATCAACGTGGAACTGGTCACGGCCTCCCACTGGGTCAACCTGTCGAAGCGCGAGGCCGATGTCCTGATCAGCTTTCCGCGGCCGAGCGGCCATCGCATCACCAGCGAAAAGATCGGCGAGTTCGCGTTGTTTCTCTATGCGTCCAAGGATTACCTGGACCGTTACGGCCGTCCGCAGACGATCGAAGACCTGAAAAATCATCGGTTCATCGACTATATCGACGAACTGGTGGCGATCCCGGCGGTGCGGTGGATGTCGGATGTGCTGCGCGACCAGAACATCGTATTTCGTTCGACCAGCCTGGTCGCCCAGTATCACGCGGCGGCGGCGGGCATGGGCATTTCCATGCAGCCGACCTTCGTCGCCGACCAGGACCCGCGCCTGGAACGGGTGCTGGGCGACAGGCTATGCGTGAAACGGGATTTCTGGCTCAGCATCCACGACGACTTGGAACACATCCCGCGCATCCGCAACGTGCACAACTTCCTCAAGACACTGATCGAGGACAATGCGGAATTTCTCAACGGCGGCCCCGACGCCGCCGCGGGACGTTAGCCGGCTCGCGCGCCGACCTTCATGGTCCGCATGAAATCCCGGAACGGTGCTCCATCGTCAGTGTTTTCCGCGGGCGCCCAGGCGGGAAGTTCCTTGGCGGTCGACGGGTCGTAGGGGCCTTGCTTGATTTCCAGCACGGCCGTCGCGGGCTCGAGTACCACCGCCGCGTGATAGACTCCGCCCGGGTATTCAATCAGGCGCTCGCCGTCGGGGCGCAGGGCAATACGCTGTTCGAGCTGCCCGTCCTCTGAGAACAGCAGCACGTCGAGCGCGCCGGACAGCAGCACGATCATTTCCCAGGGCTTGTCCGGGTGGCGGTGCGGCTGCACGTAGGTGTCCGGCTCCGCCGCCATCAGCACCCGCTGCACCGGCTCGCCGGGCGCGGCATGCAGGTTGCGGTGGCTGCGCCGACGCGGGGATGCCATGGCCTCGGCAGCCAGGGCGACGATGTCGGCAGGCGAGACGGTCTTGGCGGCGCGGGAATCGGAAACCATGCGTTCAGTCTACCAGATAACGGGATCCCACGGGCAGACAGCTTCGCGGCACCGTGACCTCGATCTCGCCCAGCAACAGGAACGACAGGGTCTTGCCGTGCAGGTCTTGGGTCAGGGCCGAGTTGACGCCGCCTTCGAGCGCGTCGTCGATGACGAAATTCAGCGCGTTCAGATTGGGCAGCACATAGCGCGTGACCTTGGTCGCCCCCTTGTGGCGGAACAGGTCCAGCACCTTCTGCTCCGTCACCTGCTCGCACAGGTGGGCGAAGGCGTCGGGCAGATAGGCGATGACGGAGATGTTGGAGCGGTTGCCCTTGTCGCCGGCGCGGCCATGGGCGACGGCGTGAAGGGGCAGGGTGAGGGTGTCGACCTTGCTCATGCCGTCACCTCCTGGGCTTTGGCCTGGGCTTCGACCGGGCCGCGCGGTACCAGAACCGAAGCCGTGTTGACCTGCCCGGTGATGGAGCAACGATAGCCGCCGCCCCCCGCCGGGCCGGAGCAGAACAGGCTCAGCACCTCGTCGTTCACGTATTGCGCCGTCGCCTTGTCCGCCGTGCGCACGGCGGCGCGAAGGCGGTATTCGCCGTCGAGCGGCATGTTGGCGCCGCGCTGACGGTCCGACGCGTCGTTGTCGAAGGCCGCACCCGCACCCACGATCTCGACCCGCACGGGATCGATGACGCCGCGGCTCGCCAGGCGCTTGCGCACGATGTCGGCGGCCAGATTGGCGCGGGCCAGCGCGTTGGGCCCGGCGTAGGTCAATTCGGCCTCGCCCAGCCAGCCGCCGTCGGCGGAAACGGTCACCTTCAGCGTTTCCGGTGGCGGATGGCCCTTGGCGCCCCGGACGCGCACGCGGTCCTTGCCGTCGTCGGCCAGCGTCACGCCGGTCACGTCGAGCGCCACGTCCGGCGTCAGATAGGCCGCCGGGTCGTGCATTTCGTAAAGAATCTGTTCCGTCACCGTGGCCTTGGTGACAAGTCCGCCCGTGTTCTCCGCCTTGGTGATGACGAGGGAGCCGTCGGCGCCGATCTCGCCGATGGGGAAGCCCAGTTCGTCCATGCCGGGCACGTCCTTGAACCCGGGGTCGCAGAAATACCCGCCCGTGACCTGACCACCGCATTCCAGAAGATGGCCCGCCAAGGTCCCGGCGGCGAGGCGGTCCCAGTCGTCTTCGGTCCAGCCGAATTCATGGATCAGCGGCCCCAGCACCAGGGCCGCGTCTGTCGTGCGCCCGACCAGCACCACATCGGTGCCCAGGGTCAGGGCCTCCGCCACGGGCCTGGCACCCAGATAGGCGTTGGCGGCGACGATCTCCTTACCCTGGATGGTCACACCTTCGATGGTCGGCAAGCCCGCGACATCTTCCGCCGTCATGAAGCCCAACAGGTCGTCGCCCAGCACCACGGCGACGCGCAGGCCCTCGATGCCCAACTCCCGGGCGATCTCCAACGTTTTCTTGGCGCCGCCCAGCGGGTTGGCGTTGCCCAGGTTGGCGACGATGCGCACACCCGCGTCCTTGGCGGCCTTAAGCACGCCGCGCAGATAGGGTTCCAGATAGGGCGAATAGCCCAGTTCCGGATTGCGCATCTTGATGCGCTGGGCGATGGCGAGCGTCCGTTCCCCCATGACCTCGAAGATCAGGTAGCGGGGGCCGGCGCGCCGGGCCAGGGTTTCGACCACGGGCAGGCCCGCGTCGATGCGGTCGCCCGCGAAGCCGGCGCCGGAGCCGATGTAGACCGTCTGTGTGGTCATGCGTCCGATACTCCTCGTGCCGCGGCGTTGGCGCCGTCCAGCATGAAGGCATGTTCCGAAGCAATGAAGAACATGGTCACGCCGAGCGCCTTGAGTTCGGCCGCCCAGCTTGCGTTGGGGGCGAAGGTGATCAGGCATTTGCCGTGTTTCTGCGCCGCTTCGCCGACGCGCTTGATCGCGGCGCGAACCTCGGGGGCGGCCGGATCGGTCAGGCCGTAGCACACCGCCAGGTCGGCGGGGCCGACGAACAAGCCGTCGATGCCCTCGACGGCGGCGATGGCGTCAATGTCGTCGACACCTTCCGGTTCCTCGATCTGCGCGATGACGACGGTCTCCTTGCGGCTTTGTTCCAGAACTTCAGGCATGGAGCGGGTCGCGTAGCCGGCCCAGCGGGTTGAGCCGGCATAGCCGCGCCCGCCGTGTCCGAAGCGGGCGGCGCGGGCGATGGCCTCGGCTTTGGCGGCGCTGTCGATGTGCGGCACGATCACGCCGGTTGCCCCGCTGTCGAGCACCGTGAGAATGGTGCCGGGCGTGCCGTCGTGCGTCCGCACCAGGACGGGGAAGTCCATGGCCCGCGCGATGCCGAGACAGGCGTCGATCGACCCTCGGTCGAACGGCGCGTGTTCCGCATCAAGGGCGATCATGTCGAAGTCTGACATGGCCAGAACCTCGACCAACTGAAATGCCGGCGTCTTCATAAACGTTCCGGTCAGAACGTCGCCGCGCAACATGCGGTCGCGAAGTGTCTCTTTCAAGGTACAGCCCTCCCGAACCGATTGTCAGGACGCGCGCTGCAAGCCGTCCAGATTGAAAATCATCTCGTCCTTCAGACAACCGTCGAAATGATCCAGGATGTTCTGCGCCGTCATCGCCGCCGCTGCTTCCAGGGCCAGGAACGACGCCGCGCCGTTATGGGGCGCCAGCACGGTTCGGGGATGGTTGACCAGGGGGTGGCCGTCCTGCGGCGGTTCCTGCGAGAACACGTCGACCCCCGCACCCATGACATGGCCGCTGTCGAGGGCGGCGGCGAGCGCCTGTTCATCGACCACGCCGCCGCGTGCGTTGTTGATGACGATGACGCCCGGTTTCATGGCGGCCAGTTCATCGGGTCCGATCAGGTGGCGGGTGGTGTCGTCCAGCGGCACGTGAAGCGACACGAAATCGGCGTGCGGCAATTCGGGTCGGAAATCCTCGACCGCCCGCACGCCCTGTTGGGCGGCGAGATCGCGGTCGAGCTTGATGTCGGCGACCACGACATCCATGCCGAAGGCCTTGCACAACGGGGCGAGCAGGCGCCCGATGCGCCCGTAGCCGACGATCAGAATGGTCGAACGGTACAGGTCTTTCGCCTTGAACGTGCCGCGGTCGGCCCAACGCCCCTCGCGCACGGCGGCGGTCTGGCCGGTCAGGTCGCGGGCCAGGGTCATCATCATGGTCATGGTGTGCTCGGCGACGCAGCGCGCGTTGGCGCCCGACGCGATGCAGACCGGAATTCCCCGCGCCGTCAGGTGGTCGACCGCGATGTTGTCGCAGCCGACGCCGTGGCGCGAGACGACTTGCAGGTCGTTGGCATGGGCCAGGACCGCTTCGGGAAGTTGCGCCGTGCGCACGGCGATTCCGTGCACTCCGGGCAGGGCTTTCGCCAATCCTTCGGCGCTGACGTCGTCGGCGATCACGACCTCGATGTCGTCACGGGCGTCGAGGATCGCGTGTCCGGCGGGGTGAATCCGCTCGGTCATGAGCACTTTTTTCTTGGCCATGGGGGCTCCGGTCTTGGTCTGGATGGGCGTGGTCGGTGGAAAGGGCTACTCGGCGGCGGTCTTGGCGCCGAAGAATTTCTTCTTGGCCAGGGACTGGCTTTCATAGATGGACCCGCCCTTCAAGGGCGGCGGGTAGGGCAGGCGGATGGGGGCGGGCACCACGCGGGGCTCCAACGTCGGTTCACCCGCGATGAAGGTGGCGGCGTATTCGTCCCAGGATGCTTCCTTGCCGAAGCCTCGGATGTCCCAGGCGTCGGCGGCGGCGATCTGGTAAAGCAGCAGGGTGCGCCCCTTGCCCGAGGTGTTCTGTCCCGAGCCGTGAATGGTGCGCGCGTGATGGAAGCTACAGGCCCCGGCCGGGCCGGTGATGGTCTCGGCGCTGCCCAGGTTGGCGCCGGGAACGTCCGGGTCCATGGCGCCGATGAAGCGGCCGTCCTGATGATGATCGTAGGTCGGGCCGGTGTGCGAGCCGGGCACGCAGAGCAGGGGGCCGTTTTCCTCCGTCATGTCGTCGAGCATGACCCCGACGGCCAGCACGTCGTCGTTGGTATGGGGATAGAAGGCCCAGTCCTGATGCCATTCGACGGGCGATCCGTATTCGGCCGACTTCAGGTTGATCTTCGATCCGTGCATGCGGAACGCCGGGCCGAGCAGCGCCGTCAAGGCCGCGATCAGGCGCGGATGGCGGGCCATGCGGTTGAACACGTCATGGTTCTTGAACGGCTCCTTGATGCGGCGCACGCGGGGCCGGTCGGGCGTATGGTTGGGCTCCAGGTCGATGACATTGGTGTGGTCCGTCAGGCCATGGGCGCTTGCGATCAGGCCGTCGAGGGCATCGCGCATTTCCTGGACGTCGGCGGGCGAATAGATGTCCTCGACGACGATGTAACCCTTGTTCTTGTAGGCCGCGACCTGATCGTCGGCGATCACGGGATTGGTGGTCATGGGATGTTTCCTTGTCTGCGTGGTGTTCGTGTCTCGGAAATTCGTTTAACGGAAATATTCAGGGAAGACGGCGCGCATTTCCCCGGTCGCGGAAACGGTGTCCTTCAAATGGGCGCGCACGGCGGCTTCGGCTTCGTTGGGGGTGCGCGCGTCGATGGCGTCAAGGATCGCCTCGTGGTCGCGGATGATCTTTGCCGCCTTGCCTTCGGTGGGCAGATGCAGGCGGCGCAGCCGGTCCAGATGGGCGCGCCGCGCGTGGATGATGTCCCATAATCCGCCGACGCCGGCCATCTCGTACATCATTTCGTGGAAACGGTTGTCGGCGGGCAGGAAGGCCGACAGATCGCCGGCCTCAAGCGCCGTCCTCTGGCGGCCGATGGCGGCGCGCAGGGCATCGACCTCGTCGTTGCTGATCTCGACGGCCAGGGTGCGGGCGATTTCGACCTCGACGCTGCGGCGCAGGAAATGGGCTTCGCGCGCACTCTGTATGTCGATGAAGGAGACGCAGGTGCGCGACTGGGGAAACACATCGACCAGGCCTTCTTCCTCAAGCAGGATCAGGGCCTCGCGCACGGGGGTCGGGCTGACGCCGAACGTCTCCGCGATCTGGCGCGTCTGAAGCACCGTGCCGGGCGGCAGGTCGAGGGAAACGATCTGGTCGCGCACCGTTTGATAGATTTGCTGGACGGCTGTCTGGCGACCGCCTTTCGGTGGGGCTGGGCGCTCTTTGAACAGGCCGGTCGTGTCAGGCGTCACGTGGTCGGTACCCCCGAAAAACGGCGCAAAAGCAGGGTTTTTGCTGCACCTGCGAGCCAGCTTTGCACTTGACTCTGTAACTGATATATTAGTATTTCAGTACGGGTGAAGTCAATATCACCGTCATAAGAACTACGTTTAGGGAGATCCAAGGATCATGTTTAAGAAGACACTGATGGCGCTTGCCGTCGGCGGCTTGGTCATTGCCGGGACGACCGGCGGGGCCGCCGCGAAAACGCTCAAGGTTCAGGCCAGTTCCAAGGCCGGCGACTGGGCCCACCGCTTCATGACGGACACCTGGGCGCCGAAGCTCGATGCCATGACCGCCGGCGCGGTCAAGATCGAGGTTCTGCCGACCAAGGCCGTCGTGCCGCACCGTGAAACCATCGACGCCGTCGCCAACGGTATTCTCGACGGCGACCTGAACGCGGTGTCCTATTTCTCGGGCCGCGACCCGGCGTTCGCCGTGATCGGCGACCTGATCGCCGGTTACGACACGGTCGACCAGGTGCGCACCTTCTGCCAGTACGGCGGCGGCAAGGAAATCCTGCAGAAGATGTATGACAAGTACACCAAGGGTCAGGTGCATGTCGTCGGCTGCGGTCCCTACGCCAAGGAAGCCTTCGTGTCGACCATCCCGATCAAGTCCGTCGCCGACTTCAAGGGCGTGAAGGTCCGTTCGCCGGAAGGCCTGGCCGCCGAAGTGTTCAAGCGCGCCGGTGCGGCCCCTGTGTCGCTGCCGTTTTCCGAGGTTTATACCGCCCTTGAGAAAAAGGTCATCGACGCGGCTGATGCCTCCGCCCACGTGAACAACAACGCCCAGGGCCTCTACAAGGTCGCCAAGTACCCGATCTATCCGGGCATCCATTCCATGGCCGTTCTGCAGTTCATCGTGAACAAGAAGGTCTGGGACAAGCTGGGCCCGCAGGGTCAGACGGCGCTGGAGGTCTGGTATCAGGCCGCCTACGACGCCATGCGCCGCGAAGCCGATCTTGAAGATCAGAAGATCGCCGACGAGCAGCGCAAGGGCGGCGACGTCACCGTCGTCGACTGGACGACGGAAGAGCGCGCCAAGTTCCGCAAAATCGCGGTCGGCGCCTGGGAAGATTTCGCCACGAAATCGCCCCTCGCCCGGGAAGCCCTGGACGCGCATCTGAAGTACATGCGGTCCGTCGGTCTCCTGGACTAGCAAATACGGAATTGCCGCCGCGCCCGGATTGGGCGCGGCGGTTCTTCTATTCACCATCTGATATAACTTGCCGATCCAGGAGGGGGCCATGTCTGGATTCACGGAAACCTTGGTGGGTGCGCCTGCGGGCGGAACCTTCGACCGAGCCGTCGACCATTTCAGCCGGTTTCTCGGCCTGGCGGTCGGCAACCTCTACCTGATCGCGGCGTTCTGCACGATGTGGGAGGTCGTGGCCCGCTACGTCTTCCATTCCCCCACGCAATGGGTGTTCGAGGTGGTGATGGTGCTGTGCGCCAGCGCCTGGATGCTGTCGGCCGGTTTCGTGACCCTGCAAAAACGCCATATCGGCATCACCGTGTTCTATCTCATGGTGTCGGAGAGGGCCCGTTGGTGGCTTGACCTGTTCGCCATGCTGGTCGGCGTCATCGCCCTTTACATGCTGGTGTCCGACACCCTGATCCGGGCGTTGGAAAGCATCGATCTGGTGGAACGCGGCGGCTCGGCCTGGAATTCGCCCCTACCCATGATACTCAAGACCGTCCTGGTCGCCGGCCTGTTCCTTTACCTCGTGCAATTGCTGGTCAACCTGGGCCGCCATTTCCGCACCCACGCGATGCAGGTCACGGTCTATGCCGTTCTGGCGCTGATCTGCCTGCGCCTCTTGGTGCAGATCTTCGCCCATTACGGCGAAGGCGGCGGCATGTGGATCAACCTGGAAGAATATCTGCACGAAGCATCGGGCAGCGTCATCGACCAGTTCCGGGTCGACCGCGACAGCGTCGGCATCGCCACCATCTCGCTGCTGATCGTCGCGGCGCTTCTGGTTCTGATGATGACGGGCATGCCGCTCGGCATCGTCACGCTGATCATTTCCGTGGTCTGTGCCCTGGCGTTCTACGGCTTGCAGGGCATGTACCTGGTATCGACCAACGCCATGGACCTGCTGGAAAAGTATCCGCTGATCGCGGTGCCGTTTTTCGTGCTGATGGCGTCGATCCTGGAACGCGCCGGTATCGCCCAGGACCTGTTCGATGCCATGTCGATCTTCGCCGGCGGTCTGCGCGGCGGCGTGGCGGTGCAGACGACCGTGGTCGCCGTGATCCTGGCCGCCATGTCGGGCGTCATGGGCGGCGAGATCGTCATGCTTGGCCTGGTCGCCCTGCCGCAGATGCTGCGCCTGGGCTACGACCGCAAGCTGACCATCGGCCTGATCTGTGCCGCGGGCGCCCTGGCCACCCTGATCCCGCCGTCGATCGTCATGATCGTCTATGGCCTCAGCGCCAACGTCGGCATCGGCGATCTGTTCAGCGCCGGGTTCATTCCCGGCCTGATGCTGGCGTTGTTCTACGTGACGTTCGTTCTCGTGCGCTGCAATCTCAATCCGGCCCTGGCGCCGACGGCGGCGGAAATCGCGCTCAAGACGGGTGAGGAAACCAAACTCGGCCGCCATCAGATCACGGCCGTCGTCATGTGCGTCGCCCTGATCTTCTGCGTCATGGGGTCGATCTACGGCGGCATCACCAGCGTCACCGAAGCCGCCGCCGTGGGGGTGTTCGGCGCCATCGCCGTCGCCGCCGTGCGGTTCAAGTTCAACTACGCCCTGCTGCGCGACTGCCTCGCCAACACCATGGCGGTGGTCGGCACCATCATCTGGCTGATCCTGGGCGCCGTGGCCTTCGTCGGGCTGTACAACCTGATCGGCGGGGCCGACTTCATGCGCCAGTTGATCAAGGGCGCCGGCCTGGGGCCGCTCGGCACGGTGTTCGTGATGATGGCGATCCTGGTCGTTCTCGGCACCTTCATGGAATGGATCGCGATCATCTTCATCACCGTGCCGGTGTTCGCCCCGGTGGTGCGCGATCTGGGACCGGAACTGGGCATGACCCCGGAATGGGCGGCGGTCTGGTTCGGCATCCTGTTCGTCATGAACATCCAGATTTATTTCCTCAGCCCGCCCTTCGGTCCGGCCTGTTTCTGGCTGAAGTCCGTGGCGCCCAAGGACGTGACCCTGCAGGAAATCTTCATCAGCGTGCTGCCGTTCATCGTCCTGCAGATCATCGGCATGCTGCTGGTCATGTTCTTTCCGCAGATCGCCCTGTGGATGCCCCAGGCGCTAAATTAGGAGTGGAGATACCATGAGCAATCCCCTCACCACGCCCGAAGAGCTGCACGACGACCTTGAAGAAGACGGCGTGCACGATAGCGACCACTACGGCATCGCGCCCGGTATCGCCGGGATACTTATCGGTGCGGCGTTGATCGTTTTCATGTTCGCCTTGGCGGACGGTTTTTCCTGATCAGGACTTGCGACCAAGATGACGACTAAGAAAGCCTACGCCGACCTGCGGTCCGCCCGCTGGTACGCCCCCGACGACCTGCGCTCCTTCGGACACCGTTCGCGCACCATGCAGATGGGTTATGACCGGGCCGACTGGGAAGGCCGGCCGATCATCGCCATCATCAACACCTGGTCCGACATCAACCCGTGCCATGCGCACTTCAAGCAGCGGGTCGAGGACGTGAAGCGCGGCGTGCAGCAGGCGGGCGGCTTCCCCATCGAACTGCCGGCCATCAGCCTGTCGGAAAACTTCGTCAAGCCGACGACAATGCTCTACCGCAACATGCTGGCCATGGAGACGGAGGAGCTGATCCGCTCCCACCCCGTGGATGGGGCGGTGCTCATGGGCGGCTGCGACAAGACCACGCCGGGTCTGGTCATGGGCGCGATCTCGGCCGGGGTGCCGATGATCTACGTGCCCGCCGGGCCGATGCTGCGCGGCAACTACAAGGGCCAGGCGCTGGGTTCGGGCTCCGACGGCTGGAAGTACTGGGATGAGCGCCGCGCGGGCAATTTGACGGCCGAGGAATGGACCGAGGTCGAGGCCGGCATCGCCCGATCCTACGGCACCTGCATGACCATGGGCACAGCCTCGACCATGACCGCCATGGCCGAGACCCTGGGCCTGACCATTCCGGGAGCGTCGTCGATCCCGGCGGCCGATTCGGGCCATATCCGCATGGCGGCGCAGACGGGGCGGCGCATCGTCGACATGGTGTGGGAAGACCTGACGCCGGGAAAAATTCTCGACCGCCGCGCCTTCGACAACGCGGCCATCGTCGCCATGTCCATGGGCTGTTCGACCAACGCGGTCATTCACCTGATCGCCATGGCGCGGCGCGCCGGGGTGATGATGACGCTGGAAGACCTCGACGGCTTTTCGCGTCTGGTGCCGGTGATCGCCAACGTGCGCCCGTCGGGCGACACCTACCTGATGGAGGATTTCTATTACGCGGGCGGCCTGCGCGGCCTGATGTCGCGCCTGACCGGGCATCTGAAGCTGGACGCCGTGACGGTCAGCGGCAAGACCCTGGGCGAAACCCTGGAAGGGGCCGAAGTCTACAACGACGACGTCATCCGCCCGCTCGACAATCCGCTTTATGCAGAAGGTTCGCTGGCCCTGCTGCGCGGCAACCTCGCCCCCC
>SWBZ01001006.1_pt1 | contig 54611 bp, 52 predicted proteins | sample 4693031 | NCBI WGS metagenome assembly SWBZ01 (sample SAMN10267274, study PRJNA491770) | bioreactor metagenome | isolation source: DHS bioreactor inoculated with | place: Japan: off Shimokita Peninsula
GGGGGGGCGGGGCGGTGGTGGCCGTCATTGTCATTTTCACGGTCGTCCTGCCGCTGCTCGCCTGGCAGATCGCCTATCTGATCCCGACCGAGACGCAGGCGCAGATTGGGCAGGAGACACGGGATATCTTTATCAAGGCCATCGCCCGCGAGGACGGGGCCAAGGCTGAGGCCGTGGTCTGCAGGAACCCGGCGGCGGAGGCGGTGCTGGAACAGCTGGTGACGGCGCTTGCCGCCGCGGACGGTGAGGAAAACCCGGTCCGCAAGATTACGGTCGTCAAGACGAAACAGGCGAACGCCTTCGCGCTGCCGGGCGGCCAGTTGATGATATTCTCGGGCCTCTTCGACATTTCCGACCATCCCAACGGCTTCTCCGCCGTTCTCGCCCATGAGATCGCCCATGCGGAACATAACCACCCGATGCGGCTGTTCGTCACCAACGCCGGGGTGGCGACGATATTCAGCCTGCTGCTTGGCGATGTGTCGGGCGGCACCCTCCTCGCGACGCTGGGTCAGATGACGGTCGGCTCGGGCTATAGCCGCGATTTCGAACGCGAGGCCGACCGCTCGGCCATCGAGCGGATGCAGGCCGCGGGCTATGACATCTCGCCGATGGTGCCGCTCATGGAAAAACTGGCCAAGCAGACCCCATCATCGGGCTTCCTGTCCTTTCTCGACAGCCATCCCGGCTTTGACGAACGGATCGAAACTCTCCGCGCGGCCGGAAAAACAGGGGGCGCGGCGCTGAGTGATGAGGACTGGGCCACGCTCCGGGGCTACTGCGGCTAGCCGTCAGTGCTTTCCGGCAAGCCCGCGTCCCTTGGCGATGACAGTATCGCCGAACTTGTTGCGAAGCTTTTCGATCGCTGCCTCGACCTCCTTGTCATGACCCGACGCGCCGCTCAGAAGGTCGGGCCGGTCGGCATCCTCGATATCGCCGAAGCTGCTGATCCCGACACCGATCAGGCGAAAGTCATGGTTCGGGGCGGCTTTTTCAAGCAGCGGGCGCACCGCCTTGTAGAGGGTTTCGGCAAGCTGCGTCGGCTGGCCGAGGGTATGGCTCCGGGTGATCGTTTTGAAATCCCCGGTCTTGAGTTTCAGCGTGATCGTCTTGCCGGCCTTGCCGGATTTCTTGAGCCGGCTCGATACCTTTTCGCAAAGCGGCCAGAGACGGGCAAGCAGCACGTCGATCTCGCCGATATCGGTGCTGAAGGTGGTCTCCGCCGAGATGCTTTTCGCGCGCTGGTCCGGCTCGACCCGGCGGCTGTCCTCACCGCGCGAGAGATGATAGAGGCGACCGCCCATGACGCCGTAACGGGCGACCAGCTCCGCCTTCTCCCGATGCTGGAGCTGGCCGATGGTCGTGATGCCCTCGGCGGCGAGCTTGCGGTTCAACGCCTTGCCGACGCCCCAGATATCGCTGACGGGGCGGGGCGCGAGGAATTCCTTCGCTTCCGCCCGGCCGATGACGGCAAACCCGTTGGGCTTGTCGAGATCGGAGGCGAGCTTGGCGAGGTACTTGTTGTAGCTGAGGCCGACCGACACGGTGATTCCGACTTTTTCCTCGATTTCCCGGGCGAGCCAGGCCAGCGACTGCGCCGCGTTGCGATGATGCAGTTTTTCAGTGCCTGAAAGGTCGAGAAAGGCCTCATCCAGCGACAGGGGTTCGACATCCGGCGTCAACCGGTCGAAAACGGCGCGAATTTCGCGGCTGACGGCGGCGTATTTCGCCATGTTCGGCGGGATGATCACGGCGTCCGGGCAGAGCCGTTTCGCCTTGAACAGCGGCATTGCCGAGCGCACGCCGGACATCCGCGCGATGTAGCAGCAGGTCGAGACGACGCTGCGCGCGCTGTCGTGGGAAATGATCAGTGCTTTCGCGCGCAGTTCCGGATTGTCGCGCTTCTCCACCGCAGCATAGAAGGCATCGCAATCGACATGGGCGATGGTTAGCTCGAACAGTTCCGCATGCCGCAGCACCCGTGGCGAGCGGCAATGGGAGCAGCGCTTGTCGGCAGCCGGGCTCGCCTCCTCCAGTATCGTCAGGCAATTGCGGCAGAGGCGCGCCATGTCATCACCCTCAAACGTCGCCCGTCCCGATATGCCGGATGATATGGTCGCTGATTTCCGGCCAGCTATAGAGGCGGGTATGGCTGTGCTCCGCCGGTCCGAGAAGCTTCGAGAGGCGGGTGTCGGCGATATAGTGGAGCCGGTGCACATGCGCGGCATGCTCATTGACCGAGCTGTGGTTATGCGGGATGTCGTCGATGAAATAGGCGGGCGCCTCCAGCTTGTGCGTCAGGTAGCGGACCACCTGTCCCTTGCTGCCGACATTGGCGATCAGCGGGAAGTCCATTCCCTTTTCCCGGAGGCCCTCGCGTCTCTTGGCGGCGTATCTCGGCGGCACATTGCTCAGCACCACGATTTGCGCATGCTCGCTGAGGGCGGCGAGGCCTTCCGCCGCGCCCTCCACCGCCGGCAGCCCCGCGCAGCGCTGATCGAAGAAGTCGGAGAGCATTGCGCCGACCTCTGCCTGGTCGATCGGCTCCTTGTCGGCGATGCGGCGGATATTGCCGGTCAGGGCGAAGGAGGACCAGTCGAAATACAGATCGAGCGAGCCGAGAAAATCCTCAAGCCCGATCATGAAATTGAAGAGCACCTCGTCCGCATCCGTGATGACGAGCGGGCGCGCCGGATCGAGGGCCAGCGTTTCGAGCTGGGGCCGCACCTCGTCATGGATGCCGGTAAACATTGTCAATAATCCTCCGTTGGCGCGCCGGGAAAGAACCGGCGTGCCTGGGCCGGGCTTCTGGCGTCTATATTGGTTTCAGTGCAGAAATCGATCAGTATGTCTTCATGATTGAGCAGGAAATCAAGTACGCCGGCTAGAATTTCCGCGCTTCCCGCCGAAGTGGCGAGATCCGCGGGATTAATGCCTGTTTCGGCCATCATCCAACTCAGCGTTTTTTCCTTTGCCGCAATGAATGTCAGCGCCTCGAGGGCAATTATTTCAGATTTTTCGCGGTCCATGACACTTTATCTGTCCAGAAGACGTATTCAGTAAGGGAAAATTAAACATATTTCTGTTTATTGGATACGAATGATAGTCTCAAGCGCCGGAAATTGAAATGTTGAAGCTGTTTGAGACGCGAAAAAGCGGCTTCGCACTGGTGTTTGAACTTTTGAACTGAACGGGCAGAAAATGAAGACAGTATTGATTGTCGAAGATAACGACTTAAATATGAAGTTGTTCCATGATCTTCTGGATGCACATGGATATAACACCATCCAGACAAAAGATGGCATGGAAGCATTGAGTCTCGCAAGGGAGCATTCACCGGATCTGATCCTAATGGACATCCAGTTGCCAGAGGTTTCCGGTCTGGAAGTAACGAAATGGATTAAAGAAGACGAGGCATTGAAGTCGATTCCCGTCATCGCCGTTACCGCCTTCGCCATGAAGGGGGACGAAGAAAAAATTCGCGAGGGGGGCTGTGAAGCATATATCGCAAAGCCGATCTCCGTCGGGAATTTCCTCGAAACAGTCAAAGAGTTTCTGAGCTAGATTATGTCTGCACGCATCCTGGTCGTCGACGACGTCATTCCGAATGTTAAAATTCTCGAGGCAAAATTGTCCGTCGAGTATTACGACGTAGTGACCGCCTATAACGGCGCCGATGCGCTTAAAATCGCCGAAGAACAGCTGCCGGACCTGATCCTGCTCGATGTGATGATGCCGCAGATGGATGGCTTCGAAGTCTGCCGCCGTCTCAAGGCCGATCAACGCACGGCGCATATCCCGGTCATCATGGTCACGGCGCTGAGTGAAGCGGCCGACCGCGTGCAGGGGCTGGAATCCGGGGCGGACGACTTTCTCACCAAGCCGGTCGACGATTTGGCGCTGTTTGCGCGCGTCAAGTCTCTCCTGCGGCTCAAGATGATGATGGATGAATTCCGCCTGCGCGAGGAAACCAGTTCCGAGCTCGGCGTCATCAGCATGTCCGACCGCAAGGAGGAGGCGATCCAGCGGGCCCGTATCCTGGTGATCGACGATAATGAATATTCCGTCCGCATGATGAAGGAAATCTACGCGGAAACCTATGACATCACGCTGGAGCCGAACATGGAGGAAGCGCAGGTTCTGCTGCGCGGCGGCGATTATGACCTTGCCGTCATCAGCCTCGATTCCGCGACCTATGACCCGCTGCGGCTCTGCTCCAAGATCCGGAGCTTCGAGGAGACGCGGCAACTGCCGATCCTGACCCTCGTTGATGAATCGGACAAGGACAAGCTGCTCAAGGGCATGGATATCGGTATCAATGACTATGTCATGCGGCCCATCGACACGAACGAACTGATCGTGCGGACCCGGACGCAGATCCTCCGCAAGCAGTATCAGGACCGCCTTCGCCATAATTTCCACCGCAGCATGGAGCTGGCGGTGACCGACAGCCTGACCGGGCTGTATAATCGCCGCTACATGTCGAACCATCTGGACGCCATGTTGCAGCGCGCGAAAATGGACTACAAGCCGGTCTGCGTGCTGATCATGGATATCGATTTCTTCAAGAATGTGAATGACACGCATGGCCATGATGTCGGCGATGATGTCATCAAGGAATTTTCCTGCCGGATCGGCACCAGCGTGCGGGGAATCGACCTTGCCTGCCGCTACGGCGGCGAGGAATTCGTTGTCGTCATGCCCGATACCGATCTCTCGGTAGCCTCCGGGGTTGCGGAACGCCTGCGCCGGCAGATCGCGGAGAAACAATTCTCGGCCAGCAACGGGGGGGTTGTTCTCGATCTTACCTGCTCCATCGGTGTCACGGTATCGCGGGAGAAGGAAGATTCCGAAAGCCTCCTCAAGCGGGCGGACGAGGCGCTGTACAAGGCGAAGCGCGACGGGCGGAACCGGGTTGTCGCCGCGCCCGCCAATGTCGAGGTTTTCGAAAAAGCGCAAGGCGTCGCCGCGCGCTAGAACTTGACCTGAATTTCCAATAAAAAAGGCCGCTGAAAAGCGGCCTGATTTCTTTAAAGCCTGCTAAGGCTATTTGATCTTGGCTTCCTTGAATTCCACATGCTTGCGCGCAACGGGATCATATTTGCGTACGACCATTTTTTCCGTCAATGTGCGCGGGTTTTTCTTCGTCACGTAGAAGAACCCCGTGTCCGCAGTGCTTACCAGCCTGATTTTCAATGTTGTCGGCTTAGCCATGTCCGAAACTCCAGTCGTTCCCGCGTCAGCGCGGGCAAAAATAATGATCGAAGCCCGGAAAATACGGATTTATTCCGCGAAGTCAAGCGGATGCTTGGAAAATTCGCTTTTTTTAGGCTTTGCGAGATCGGCGCAGGTGACTGGCGGCCACCAGCACGAACAATAGGCACGCCGCGGCGAATGTCAGGGGCATGCCATGGGGTTTAACGACCTCCATTGCCACGCCGGCCAAAACCGGTCCGAACAGGCTCCCAAGCCCCCAGAGCATGCCGACTGCTGCCGTCGCCGTGATCAGATCGCCGCCCTTGAAGACCTGACCCATCACGACAAGGGCAATGGTATAGGTACCAACAACCCCGCCGCCCCAGATAACAAGGAGCGGCCACAGGAGATAAGGCTCCAGTACGACGAAGGGCAGGATCAGTGCGCCAAGCACCCCGACGATACCACAGCCGAGAATCACCTTGGTCCGGTCAAACCGGTCCGCCAGCCAGCCGATGGGCAGCTGTAGCAGGATGTTCCCGGCGAGCAGGGCGCTTGTCATCAGCACCGCCATTTCCAGCGCCTGTCCATTCTTGACGCCATATACCGGAAGGAGCGTTAGAACGGAGCCGTCAAAGAAGGCAACGAGGAGGGTCGCAGCGCTGATCATCGGGGCGATCTTTATGAAGGAGAAAATGGAATAGCTGCTCTTCTCGCCAAGGTCGGGGAATCGGTCGCCGACGATCAGAAAGGCGAAGCCAGCACTCATGACAATCAGGCTGGAGACGATGAACGGCAGGCTCCCCTCGGCGCCGAGGAAGTTGATCAGCACCGGACCAAAGGCGAAGCCGCAGGTCATGGAGGAGATATAGATCGCAATCGTCCGGCCGCGGGTTTTCTCGCGTGCGATTTTGTTCAGCCAGGTTTCGCTGATCAGGAACAGGACGGCCATCGACAGGCCGATCATCAGCCGCAGGAAGAACCAGAAATAGATATTATCCGACCAGGACAGTGCCCAGATGGACAGTGCCGCAAGTATCAACGAACCCCACAGCATTTTGCCCGACCCGACAACACGCGTACAGGCCGGCACGACCGGGGAGGCCAGGAGAAAGGAGAGGGCGGGAAGGGCGCCCATGAGGCCAATGACGTCGCTGCCATAGCCCCGCTTCTCCATCAGGAGGGAAACGAGGGGGATTGAAAGACTAAGGGAGACCGCCATGGCCGTCACAGCGGCAATCACGGCAATCAGGGCGCGCCGGTTATCCACCAGCGCGGCGTCAGCCATTGTCGTGATTGCGGATGAAAGGCCTGCCCTTGTAATAAGTGAAGACAGGAACGTTGCCAGACTGGCGAGGCAGAGGCGCTGCGGCCCGCTTGATTTTCCGGTCGATCTCATCAAGGACGAACTCCGTCACATCGATCAACGGGACACGATGGGTTTCAGACAACGGAATCCAGTGCAAATCGATTAATTCGCCCGAGCCGCCAAGGTCGCCGCCGGTTATATGCTTGGCATCAACGGTGAGAAAACGCGTATTGAAACGAATGGGACTTTTTGGTGGCGTGATGGCGCGGGCAATAAAATCTAGCTGTGATAGGTCCGGCACGAGTTGATCGCCCTGAAGATCACCAATGATCAGGCCGGTTTCCTCATGGGTTTCGCGCACGGCCGCCGTTGCGACCGCATGGGCCATGCCCGCGGGCTGGGAAAGCATTTTCTCGATATCCGGCGCAAGCGGGGCAAGTGGTGTCATGCTTGCGTCGGTCTTGTCCACGCGGCCGCCGGGAAAGACATAGACGTCGGGCAGGAACCTGTGGCTCTTGGCGCGGCGGCCCATCAGCACATAGAGATCGTCCCGCCGTTGCTCATAGATGACAAGGCTTGCCGCATGCCGGGGCGTGACCGGCCGTGCATTCAGGGTCCGGTTGGTCATTCTTCCCCGTAAATTCGTTTGCCATGGCGCATCATGAACATGGGAACGGGCACCTTCGGGTCCTGTGGCGGGCGGTCGTTCAGGAATTTTTCCGCATAGCCGAGAATATTCTCTGTAATGATAGGAATATTCAGGTCGAGCGCGTCCTTGATGGTGACCCAGCGCAGATCGAGCAATTCACCGGAGCCTTTGATTTCCCCTTCCAGGGTTTCGGCGTCGGCGACAAAAAACCGCGTATTGAAGCGTTTCTTGCGCGAGGGTGGGGTCACGGCGCGGGCGATATAGTCGAGCTTCGAGAGGTCGGGGCCGCAGGTTTCCGTTCCGAACTCATTCCAGACGGAGACACGGGATTTTCGTGGCCGCGAATAGTTGCCCGCAAGGCGCAGCCCGGTTTCCTCGAAGGTTTCACGAATGGCGGCGATGGCGAGCGCGCGGGCGCGGGCCGGCGTGCAGCCGCCGCGCAGCAGGCGCATCATCACATCCTCGCGCAGGTCCTCGGCCGGGGGGATGCGGCTGTCGCTGGCATCGACGCGGCCGCCCGGAAACACATAGGTGTTGGGCATGAAGCTGTGCCGTCCGCTCCGCTCTCCCATCAGGATTTCGATGTTCTTGCTGCTTTGCCGATAAAGGATGAGGGTTGCGGCGTCTTTCGGGCGGGGGGCTTTGCTGCCATCGGTTCGACTTTCCGCGACGGCTCTTTTTCTTTCAGTACTCATGATCGTTGGACTTCCATTTTTCGTCCAACTATGCACTTGCAGGGCGGGCAAGTCCAGTCAGTTTACGTGAAATCGCCCCCGAAGCCATGCATCTGGCGGGCCCACTGGATACCGATGAGCGCGCCCTTGACCCGGGGCAGCAGCCAGAGCGCCGAGATCAGCGAGACCGGCAGCCAGATCGTCAGCTGCACCCAGGTGGCGGGGCTGTAGGCCTGCTCGACCGTGAGCATGCCGGAGAGCACGAAATGCAACACGATCAGCATGGTGAAATAGGGCGGCGCGTCATCCGCGCGCTGGTGATGCAGCTCCAGCCCGCAATGATCGCAGGTGTGGTTCACCTTGATATATTTTCCGAAAACCTGACCCTTGCCGCAATCCGGGCAACGCTGGCGAAGACCATTCATCATGGCCTGCCATACTGATCTGGGGGCTGCTGCAATTTCCATTTAAACCCTGCTTCTTCCAAACTGATGCGGTAAATATTAGCATCACATAAGCCTGATTTATATGATGAAAAGGGCTTTGCGACACTCTGCCGCAGATGTCAGTCGGCGCTTTTCCGCCGCGTTGCGCGTTTCTTGCCCTTGGGGGTTGTTCGCTTTTTCTTTTTGGCGGCCTTGAGGGGCGCCTTGCCGGGGGACGTCTTTTTGCGGCCCGGTTGCGGGCGGCGGGGCCTCGCGGCTGTTCCGGGACGGCCGTCCTCCACCTCGACGATCATGCTGCCGGTCACGATATCGACCTCGCGCAGGCGCACGGCGAGGCGGTCGGCAAGGCGGAAAACCTCCCCCGTCCGCTTGCCGATCAGCATATGCTTTTCAGGGTCAAAGTTGAAAAAGTCATTGCCGAGGGTGGAAATCGGAGCGAGGGCGTCGGCGCCGCTGTCGTCAAGGGTCAGGAACAGCCCCGCCCGGGTGACGCCGGAGACCTTCGCCTGGAAAATCTCCCCGACCTTGTTGGCGAGGAAGACGGCGGTGAAGCGATCCGTCGTCTCGCGCTCCGCCACCATGGCGCGGCGCTCGCTGGCGGAGATATCGGTGCCGATCTCCTCGAATTCAATGGCCTCCTCGTCCTTGAGGCCGCCATCGCCGAGCTTGAGGGCGGCGATCAGGCTGCGGTGCACCAGCAGGTCGGCATAGCGCCGGATGGGGGAGGTGAAATGCGCATAATTCTGCAGATGCAGGCCGAAGTGATGCAGGTTGTCCGGGCTGTAGACGGCCTGTGACTGGCTGCGCAGGATCAGGGAACTGACCAGCTCGCGGTCGATTTCGCTGTCCGCCTGCTCAAGAACGCGATTGAGGCTCGCCGTGGTGACGACCTGCCCCTTGGCGAAGCGGATATTCATCTCGCCGAGCGTCTCATGCAGGCCCAGCATCTTGTCGGCGGTGGGCGGTTCATGGACGCGGAACATGCAGGGCCGCTTCAGCTTCACCAGTGTTTCCGCCGCCGAGACATTGGCCTGGATCATGAATTCCTCGATCAGCATATGCGCCTCGAACCGCTCGCGCTTGTGCACCGCCTTGATGAAGCCGTCCTCGCCGAACTCGATCTGCCGCTCGGGCAGGTCAAGATCAAGCGGCTGGCGCTTCTTGCGCGCCTTTTTAAGCGCGGCATAGGCGGAGAACAGCGGTTCGATGACGTCGTCGCGGAGCATGTCCGTCTTGTCGTCGGTTTCACCGTCATGGGCGTCCTGGGCCTGCCGGTAGGTGAGGGAGGCGACGGAGCGCATCAGGGCGCGCATGAATGTATGGCGGAGCTTGTTGCCCTCCGCATCGAACCACATCCGCACCGCCATCACCGGCCGGTCGACATTCTCATGCAGGGAACAGAGATCGCTGGAGAGTTCATGCGGCAGCATCGGCACCACGCGGTCCGGGAAATAGACGCTGTTGCCGCGCAACCGGGCCGCCTTGTCGAGGGCGGAGCCATGGGTCACATAATGGGCGACGTCGGCGATGGCGACGATGGCCTGCCAGCCGCCCTCGTTGTTTGGATCGTCATCCGGTGCGGCCCAGACCGCATCGTCGCGGTCGCGGGCGTCGGCGGGGTCGATGGTGATCAGCGGCAGGCCGCGCAAGTCCGTGCGTTTACCGAGGGAGACCGGCTTTGCCGCCAGCGCCTCCTTGATGGCGGCGTCATCGAAGACATCCGGGATGCCATGGGCATGGATTGCAATCAGGCTGAGCGACGCGGCGTCCCCCATCGGGCCGATACGCTGGGTCACCCGTCCCTCGGGCAGCGCGAAGGCCTTGCCGGGGAGGATGTCGCAGAGCACCACTTCGCCGGTTTGCGCGCCCATCGAATTTTCCGCGCGGACAATGACTTCCTTCTTGAGCTTGCGGTTGGTCGGCTGCACGCGGCCATCCTTGCCGACCTTCGAATAGACGCCGAGGACCGGTCCGGCGGCGGCTTCGAGATGGCGGATGACGCGCGCCTCGTAGGTACCGTCCTTCTGCCGTGCGAGACGGGAGAGCAGGCGGTCGCCGACCCCCGGCGCCGAGCTGCGCGCGCGGCCCTGCGGGACAATGTAGATGAGGGGCGGCTTGCCGTCTTCCTGCCAGCTGACGGGACGGGCGACGGGTTCACCGCCCTTGTCCAGCCGCTCAACCTCGATCACCGCGACGGCGGGCAGCGCCCCGGCCGGGGCCAGCTCACGCTTGCGGCCTTTTTCGAGATGGCCTTCGTCGACAAGCTCCTTCAGCAGCTTTTTGAGATAGATCCGGTCCGCGCCCTTGATATTGAAGGCGCGGGCGATCTCCCGCTTGCCGACGGGGGTTTCGCTTTCATCGATAAAGCTGCGGACCTGCTCCTTGGTTGGCAGATGATCCTGTTTCGAAGATTTGGGGCTCAAAATATCCCGTTTTCTGTCAAGAGGGGGCGACTCATTCCGCCGCCGCCGCCGGTTTTTTCGATGCGGGCTTCTTCTTCGCCGCCGGTTTCGCCTTTGCCGCCTTTTTCGCGAGCTTCGGTTTCTTGCCGCTCTTCTCGGCGCGCTCGGCGAGCAGCTTGACCGCATCCTCCAGTGTGATGGTCATCGGATCGGAACCCTTCGGGATCGTCGCATTGATGCCGCCATGGGTGACATAGGCGCCGTAGCGACCGTCCTTCACATTGATATCGGCACCGTCCGCCGGATGCGGGCCGACAATGCGAAGGGGCGCCGCGCCGCGCCCGCCACTGCCGCCGCCGCGGCCTTTCGCCTCGGCCAGAAGCTCGACCGCGCGGTTCATGCCGACCGTCAGTACTTCCATGCTGTTCGTAAGCTTGCCGTATTTCCGGTCGCTCTCCACATAGGGGCCATAGCGGCCAAGCCCGGCGGTGATCATCGAGCCGGTCTCGGGATGCGGGCCGATCTCGCGCGGCAGGCCGATCAGCTGGACCGCCAGATCGAAATCGAGGCTTTCGAGCGGGATGTCTTTCGGAATGGAGACACGCTTCGGCTTCTTCTTCGGCTCGGGCTCGCCAAGTTGCAGATAGGGGCCGTAGGGACCCCGCCGCAGCGTGATCATCAGGCCGCTCTCCGGATCCTGGCCGAGCTCCTTCGGGCCTTCATCCGTCGTATCGCCGGCCTCATCCTCGCTCTCGCCGAGTTTGCGCGTGAAGCGGCAGTCGGGATAGTTGGAGCAGCCGATAAAGGCGCCGAAACGCCCGGTCTTGAGGCTGAGTCGCCCGTCGTCGCATTTCGGGCAGGCGCGCGGGTCTTTTCCATCCTCGGTCGGCGGAAAGATATGCGGCGCGAGAACCCGGTTGAGCTCCTCCAGAACGTCGGAAACACGAAGCTCCGCCGTGCCTTCGACCAATGTGTTAAAGTCAAACCAGAAGTCGCGCAGCACCTGTTTCCAATCAATTTTCGCCGCCGTGATATCGTCGAGTTTTTCTTCCAGCTGCGCCGTGAAATCATATTCCACATAGCGCGTGAAGAAGGAGGACAGAAAGGCGGTGACGAGCTGTCCCTTATCCTCGGGGATAAAGCGTTTCTGCTCGATCTTCACATAGTCGCGGTCCTGCAGAACCGAGATAATGGAGGCATAGGTGGAGGGGCGGCCGATACCGAGCTCTTCCAGCTTTTTCACCAGGCTCGCTTCCGAATAGCGGGGCGGCGGCTCGGTGAAATGCTGGTCCTCGCGGACCTTGTCCGTCGCGACATTTTCCCCGGCCTTGACGGCGGGCAGGCGATTGCCGTTCTCGTCATCCGATACATCGTCGCGGCCTTCCTCGTAGAGCTTGAGGAAGCCCGGAAAGCGGACAACGCTGCCGGTCGCGCGTAAAATCTGGCCCTCGCCATCGCTGAAATCGATGGTCGTGCGTTCAAGCTGGGCGCTTTCCATCTGGCTGGCGATCGTCCGTTTCCAGATCAGCTCATAAAGGCGCAGATGCTCGGAATCGAGATATTTCGCGACCATCGCCGGGGTGCGCGACAGATCCGTCGGGCGGATGGCCTCATGGGCTTCCTGCGCGTTCTTGGATTTCGATTTGTAAAAGCGCGGCTTCTCCGGCACATATTCCTTGCCGTACTCGCTCGCGATCACGTCGCGGGCGCTGTGCATCGCCTCCATCGCCAGGCTGACACCGTCGGTCCGCATATAGGTGATCAGGCCCTGCGTCTCGCCGCCGAGGTTGAAGCCTTCATACAGCTTTTGCGCGACCATCATCGTTCGCTTCGCCCCGAATCCCAGCTTGCGGGAGGCTTCCTGCTGCAGGGTTGAGGTGGTGAAGGGCGGGGAGGGGTTGCGCTTCGCCGGTTTCTGCGTGACATCGGCGATGGAAAAGGATCCGGCGCGGACTTTCTCCGCGGCCGCTTTTGCCGTTTCCGCGTTGGGAAGGTCGAATTTATCGAGCTTCTTGTTCGCAAGATGCGTCAGGCGCGCGGTGATCTTGTCCTTCTTGTCGGTCAGGAAATCCGCATCGATCGTCCAGTATTCCTCCGCCGTAAAGGCGTCGATCTCAAGTTCGCGCTCGCAGATGAGGCGGAGCGCCACCGATTGCACGCGGCCGGCCGATTTCGCGCCCGGCAATTTGCGCCAGAGAACCGGCGACAGGGTAAAGCCGACGAGATAATCGAGCGCGCGGCGGGCCTGCTGCGCATTGACGAGGTTCATGTCCAGCTCGCGCGGATGGGCGATTCCCTCCAGCACCGCGCGTTTGGTAATCTCGTTAAAGACGACGCGGCTCACCTTCGCGCCTTTGAGCTTTTTCTTCTCCTCCATCACCTTCAGCACATGCCAGGCGATGGCTTCCCCTTCGCGATCCGGGTCAGTGGCGAGATAGAGGTTTTCGGCACCTTGCAGCGCGTCGGCGATGGCCTTTATATGCTTCGCCGACTTCGCATCATTCTGATAATGCATGGCGAAATCCTGGTCCGGTTCGACCGATCCGTCCTTCGACGGCAGGTCGCGGATATGCCCGTAGGACGCCAGAACCGTATAGTCCTTGCCCAGATACTTGTTAATGGTCTTGGCTTTTGCAGGAGATTCGACGACGACAACATTCATATCAATACCGCAGGCTTCCTATGTTTTGAGGGCCGTTTTTTCGCATTATCCCGTGTTATATAGAGACGCTAGGGGGCGATGGAAACCCTGTTTCCGAAATGGCGTTCTATTCTGCCTGCCAGTTCCAGTTCAAGTAAAATCGTTAAAATGACGGAAGGCGGCTGCCCGGTGAGACGGATAATCTCGTCGATTTCGATGGGCGTGGGGCTGAGATAGGAGATAACGTCGGGCCGTGTCCGGTCGAGTTCCTGTTCTGCCGGTTGCGCGGGATCGAAGAGGGGGAGGAGCGGTTGCTCCGGCTCGCGCAAGGGGCGGCGGCGGATGCTTTCGAGGGCCGAGATGATATCCTCCGCGCTTTCGATCAGTGCCGCGCCGTTGCGGATCAGGTTGTTGGTGCCCTTGGCGCGCGGATCCATCGGCGATCCGGGCACCGCGAAGACATCGCGCCCCTGCTCGAGCGCCATGCGCGCGGTGATCAGCGAGCCTGAGCGCGGCGAGGCCTCGACCACCAGCACGCCAAGCGCGAGGCCGGAAATGATCCGGTTGCGGCGCGGGAAATGGCGGGCCTGCGGCACCGTGCCGAGGGGCTGCTCGGCAATCACGCAGCCGCGCCCGTAGATTTCTTCCTGCAGCGGCTGGTTTTCTTTCGGATAGGGATAGTCGAGCCCGCCGCCGACAACACCGATGGTCCCGCCCTCCAGCGAGGCCACATGCGCCGCCGTGTCGATCCCGCGGGCGAGGCCGGAGGCAATGACGATGTTTTCGCGTGAGACCCCCTCGGCGATCTGGCGGGTGAGGCGGATCGCAACGGCGGAGGCATTGCGCGCACCGACGATGGCGAGGATTTCCCGGTTCAACAGCTGGGCATGGCCACGGAGGGACAGGACCGGCGGCGGATCGGCAATCATGCGGAGTGCCGCCGGATAATCAGGCTCGCAGGCCGCGACCATGCGTCCGCCGAACAGTTCCAGCGCCTCCAGCTCGCGGGCGGCCTGACCGGCGGGATGGAGGCGGATCGGCTTCTTGCGGCCGCCGCGCCGTGCAAGCTCGGGCAGGGCGTCGAGCGCCTTCGCCGCCGTCCCGAAGCGGGCGATCAACTGGAAAAACGTCACCGGTCCGACATTTTCCGAGCGGATCAGCCGCAGCCAGTCCAGCCGTTCGCCCTTTGACAGTTCGCGAATATTTTCCATCGCGCGAAGATGACAGGAGATGGCGAAACGCGTCAATTGAATTCTGCGGGATGTTATGCGCGCTATGGCCGGGTCAGCCCTCCCTTTCGCCGCCATCCTTTGCCTGGGCATCGCGAAAGCGCGGCGCGAGATCAAAGAGGCTGCCGAAAGAGAAACGGCGAGGCGGCGGCGTCGCGGCCGCCCCATCCGTCACAGGATCCGATGCGGTTTGCGGTGGCTCCTGTGCCTCGGCGGGCGGCTTTCGGGCCGCGAGCATGGCTTCGAATTTAGCGATTTCGTCGAGCACTCGATTCTCTTCCTCCGCGGCGGGCCCGGTGGGGGGCGGAGCAACGGGGCGCGCCGCAGGGGGCTCCGGCGGTGCGGCGGGGTTGCTCTTGGCTGCGACTGTTTGACGGCGGGGCGTGCCATGCCGCCGCCGGAGACCGCGCCTTGGCAGTTCCCGCCGCAGCTGACGCCAGTTGATTGCGGGAATGTCCCCGGTGGCCGGTTCCGGCGCGGAAGGATCGCCTTCCGGCATCGGGTCCTCGTTTTCCTGATCCGCCGTCATTGCTGTTGCTTCTTCCGATATCTCATCGCTCGTTGTCGGTACGGGATCCTGTTCCTGTTCCTGTTCCTCGGCCGCCGCATCGCCGTCTCCGGCGCGAAGATCGAGGCCGAGCAGGGGAAAATTCTCCCGGAAATAGGCGTGATGCCGCTAAATCTCCGACTTGTGCCGGCTGACATGGGTGGAAAAAGCGCTATCGACCGCGTCCTGCAATTGCTGCAGCCGGCGAACATTGGCGTCCGTGATTTGCGGCGTTGCGGATTTCATCGATAATTCCCGATCCCAACCTCCCTTATAGGTAAGTAAAAGGGGAATTCAATTCAACCGGAAATCAGGATTTCTTTTTGCCGATGCGGGGTTCCTCGCCCTTGAGAAGGCGGGCGATATTCTGCCGGTGACGGAGATAAATGAGGATCGCCATCAGGGTTGCGAACTCGATGCGCTGGGTATCGCCGTAATAGGTGTCGCCAAAGGGGGAATATATCTGCAGGAGATAGAGATAGACGGGCGCGAGCGCGGCACTGACCAGCGCGGCGAGAGAGGAAATCCGGAAGATCAGCGCGGTCAGCAGCCAGGTGAGCGCAACGCCAAGCCCCGCGGGCCAGCTGATCGCCAGCATCACGCCGATAAAGGTCGCCACGCCCTTGCCGCCCTTGAATTTCAGCCAGACGGGAAAGAGATGGCCGAGAAAGGCGCCACCGCCCGCCATCACCGCGTAATCCTGCGTGAAAAACATATTGGCGAGGATGACGACAATCGCCCCCTTGCCGCCGTCAAGCAGCAAAGTGGCGAGCGCGAGGCCCTTGTTGCCGGTCCGGAGCACATTGGTCGCGCCGATATTGCCCGAGCCGATTTTCCGCACATCGCCGAGCCCGGCCAACTTCGTGAGCACTAATCCAAACGGGATCGATCCGACGAGATAGCCGATGACGGCGGCCGCGTAGAAGGGCCAGGTATAGCTGATATCACCAAGGGGGTCGGGCATGTCGCTGCCTCCTATCGTTCGAAAACGGCTTTGCCGCGGACAAAGGTCTTGACCACGAGCCCCTGTAACAGATGACCGTCGAAGGCCGTGTTCTTTGACTTAGACAGGAGCCGGTCACCGTCCACCTGCCAGGGTTTCTCGGTATCGAAAAGGGTGAGATCCGCCGCCGCGCCTTTTTTGAGCGCGCCCGCCTCAAGGCCGAGCAGTTTCGCCGGTGCGACCGTCATCGTATAGAGCAGGCGCAGCAGATCGACATCGCCGTTGTGATAGAGCCGCAGGCTAACCGGCAGCATGGTCTCGAGCCCGATCACGCCGGGCTTGGCCTGGGCAAAGGGGACGCGCTTGCTGTCGGCGCTTTGCGGCAGATGCTGGGACGAGATGATATCGATGGTGCCATCCTTGATCCCCTCGATCACGGCGAGGCGCTCGTCTTCTTCGCGAAGCGGTGGGGAGACGCGGGCGAAGGTGCGGTATTCGCCGAGTTCCAGATCGTTCAAGGCATGATAATGCGGCGCGGTACCGGCGGTGACTTTAAGTCCGTCGTTTTTCGCCCGGCGCATGGTATCGAGGGCGTCTTTCGTGCTGAGATGCGCCGCGTGCCAGCGCGCGCCGGTCATTTTCACCAGCCGGATGTCCCGCTCCACCAGAATGGCCTCGGCGCAGGTCGGAACGGATTTGAGCCCCATGAAAGTCGCGGTGCGCCCGCCGGTCATCACCCCGCCCGCCGCCAGGCCCGGATCCTCCGCATGGACAATCACCGGCCGTTCGAACATGCAGGAATAGGCAAGCGCCCGGCGCATCAGGTTGATGTTTTCAATCGCGAACTGCCCGTCACTGAAGGCGACGGCGCCCGCCTCGGCGAGAAGGCCGAATTCTGCCATTTCCGCGCCCTGCAATCCCTTGGTCAGTGCGCCGGTGATACAGACATTGACGGCGCAGGTGTTTTTCGCGCGCCGCATCACCATCTCGACGATGGCCGGATCGTCGATCACCGGCTCGGTCGCGGGAAAGGCGTTGATGGTGGTCACCCCGCCCGCCGCCGCGGCCATTCCGGCGGTGGCCATGGTTTCGCGATGTTCCTTGCCCGGCTCACAGAGATAGGCATGGGCATCGACAAGGCCGGGCGAGAGGCAGTAGCCCTTGCAATCCTCGACCTTCGCGCCGTCGGGCAGGGCGTCCTTCTTGATATGCGCGCCCCAGTCGAGGATTTTTCCCTTTTCAATCAGCACGCCGCCCAGGGTGTCGGTATGGGTCGCCGGGTCCAGCAGCCGGGCATTGATCAACGCCTGTATCGTCATGTCGCGGCCTCCCGTGTCAGGAGATCGAGGCAGGCCATGCGCACCGCGACGCCCATCTCCACCTGTTCGGAGATCGCGCTGATATTGAGGTCGTCGGCAATCTCCGAATCGATTTCGACGCCCCGGTTCATTGGGCCCGGATGCATGATCAGCGCGTCCTTCTTGGCGACGGAGAGTTTTTCCTTGTTGAGGCCGAAGAAATGGAAATATTCGCGGATCGACGGCACGAAGGAGCCTTGCATCCGCTCGGTCTGCAATCGCAGCATCATGACGATATCCGCGTCCTTCAGTCCCTCCGACATCTTGTTATAGACCTCAACGCCCATTTTCGCGGCGTTAGAGGGGATCAGCGTCGTTGGCCCGACGATGCGCACCCGCGCCCCCATGATATTGAGCAGCGCAATGTTGGAGCGGGCGACGCGGCTATGCTGGATATCGCCGCAGATGGCGACGATCAGCCCTTCCAGCCGGCCCTTGCGGCGCTTGATGGTGAGCGCATCGAGGAGCGCCTGCGTCGGATGCTCATGGCTGCCGTCGCCGCCGTTGATGACGGCGCAGTCGACCTTCTGGGCGAGGAGATGCGGCGCGCCCGAATCGCCATGGCGGATCACCAGCACATCGGGATGCATGGCGTTGAGCGTCATCGCCGTATCGATCAGGGTTTCGCCCTTTTTGACCGAGGAGGAGCCGACCGACATATTGATCACATCCGCGCCGAGGCGCTTGCCCGCCAGCTCGAACGAGGTGCGGGTGCGGGTGGAGTTTTCAAAAAAGAGATTGATCTGCGTCTTGCCGCGCAACAGGTCCCGCTTTTTATCGGGCGTGCGGGCGATTACCGCGTAATGTTCGGCCAGGGAAAGAATCTGGTTGATATCGGTGGCACCCAGCCGCGCGATATCGAGGAGATGCCGATGGGCAAATCGTATGGGATCTGTGTTTGTCATTAAAAGCCAACTGTATAGCGGCCTTCCCCAAAAGCGGCAAGCGCAAGTTGATTTTTTATCGCAAGGAGTCGAGCGCGCCCTGCAGGATATAGGCGGCGGCCATTTTATCGACGGATTTCGCCCGTTTCGCGCGCGACGTATCTGTTTCCAGCATGCTGCGGGTCACGGCAACGGTCGAGAGCCGTTCATCCCAGAAGCACATCGGCAGGTCGAAATATTCCTCGAGATTTTTCTGAAACTGGCGAATCGACTGGCAGCGCGGCCCCTCGCTCCCGTCCATATTGACGGGCAGGCCGATGACGAAACCGCCGATCTTCCATTTGTCGATGATTTTGGCAATTTCTTCCGCATCCGCCTTGAACTTTGTCCGCTTGATTGTCATAAGGGGCGTGCCCACTTTCAAGGCGGCGTCGGAAATCGCGAGTCCGATGGTTTTCGTGCCCGGATCCATGCCGAGCAGCCGCTTGTCCCTGGGCACGAGATGTTTCAAGTGGGTGGGGTTGTCGAGAAGCATTGCTTACGCTAATTTGCAGCCAACGTCGGCTTGGCGCCAATTTTCGAGTTGGAGACCGTCCGGGCCGACCCTCCGGACAGCTTCTTTTATAGCAAAGGGTGACAGATGTCGCTTGATAAAGCCACTGTGGCAAAAGTAGCCAATCTGGCCCGCATCAAGGTCGAGGAAAAAGACCTCGAACCGATGGCGGCCGAACTGAACAATATTCTGGGCTGGGTGGAACAGCTTGGCGAGGTGGATACAACGGACGTGGAGCCGATGACCTCGGTTGCCGAGATGCGGCTGCGCTGGCGTGCCGATGAGGTGACCGACGGCGGCTATGTCGAGGATATCGTCGCCAATGCGCCAAGCGGCGAGGACGGATATTTCGCCGTGCCGAAGGTGATCGAATAATGAGTGACCTGACAAAACTGACAATCGCGGAGGCGCGCGCCGGTCTTGAAAAAGGCGATTTTTCCTCGCGCGAGCTGACCGCCGCCCATATCACGGCGATGACGGCCTCGAAACCGCTCAACGCCTATATCACGGAAACGCCGGAGCAGGCGGTGGAGGCGGCGACAGAGTCGGACACGCGCCGGGCGAAAGGCGAGGCGGGCAAGCTTGACGGTATCCCGCTCGCCATCAAGGACCTCTTCTGCACGAAGGGTGTGCTCACAACCGCGGCCTCGCATATCTTGGATGGCTTCACCCCGCATTACGAGAGCACTGTCACCGCCAATCTCTGGAACGCGGGCGCGGTGATGCTCGGCAAGGTCAATCTTGACGAATTTGCCATGGGCTCCTCCAACGAGACGAGCTATTACGGCAATGTGGTCAACCCCTGGCGCCGCGAGGGCGATGAGAGCGCGCTGGTGCCGGGTGGCTCGTCCGGTGGCTCGGCAAGTGCCGTTGCCTCCTTCAGCGCCATGGGTGCGACGGGAACGGACACCGGCGGATCGATCCGCCAGCCCGCATCCTTTACCGGGATTGTCGGCATGAAGCCGACCTACGGGCGCTGCTCGCGCTGGGGCGTGGTAGCCTTTGCCTCCAGCCTCGATCAGCCGGGGCCGATGGCCCGCACGGTGCGCGATACCGCCATCATGCTGGAGGCCATGGCCGGGTTCGATCCCAAAGACAGCACCAGCGTCAATATGCCCGTCCCGAATTTCGAGGCGGCGATGACCGGCGACGTCCGCGGCCTCAAAATCGGTATCCCGAAGGAATACCGGCTTGACGGCATGAGCGAGGAAATCGACACGCTCTGGCAGCAGGGCATCGACTGGCTGAAAGCCGCAGGCGCGGAAATCGTCGACATCAGCCTGCCGCATACGAAATACGCGCTGCCTGCCTATTACATCATCGCGCCGGCGGAGGCCTCCTCCAACCTCGCGCGCTATGACGGTGTGCGCTATGGCCTCCGGGTTGAGGGCAAGGATCTTAACGAGATGTATGCCAACACCCGCGCCGAAGGCTTCGGGGCGGAAGTGAAGCGCCGCCTGCTGATCGGTACCTATGCGCTCTCCGCCGGATATTACGACGCCTACTATCTGAAGGCGCAGAAAGTCCGCGCCCGCATCGCCGAGGATTTCAAGCAGGCCTATCTCAACGTGGATGTGATCCTGACCCCGACCGCGCCGTCGGCGGCCTTCGGCTTTGGCGAGAAGGGGGATGATCCGCTGGAGATGTATCTCAACGACGTCTTCACGGTGCCCGCGAGCCTGGCCGGTCTTCCCGGCATTTCGGTGCCGGCGGGGCTATCGAAGGAGGGCCTGCCGCTCGGCCTGCAACTGCTCGGCAAGCCGTTTGATGAGGAAACCGTGTTCCGCGCGGCCGGCGTTCTGGAAGAGGCCGCCGCCTTTACCGCCACACCGACCTACTGGTGGAGGGGATAACGATGGGTATGATTATTCAGGGCGCCACCGGGGATTGGGAGGTCGTGATCGGCCTCGAAATCCATGCGCAGGTGACCAGCAAATCGAAGCTTTTTTCCGGCGCCTCCGCCGCTTACGGTGCCGCGCCCAACAGCCAGGTCTCCTTCGTCGATGCGGCGATGCCGGGCATGCTGCCGGTGATCAACGAGATGGCGGTGGAGCAGGCGGTGCGCACCGGGCTTGGGCTCAATGCGAAAATCAACAAATTCTCGGTCTTTGATCGCAAGAACTATTTCTATGCCGACCTGCCGCAGGGCTATCAGATCAGCCAGTATCTGCAGCCGATCGTTGGTGAGGGCAAGATCCTCATCGACCTGAAAGACGGCGAGACGCGGGAGATTGGCATCACCCGCCTGCATCTGGAGCAGGACGCGGGCAAGAGCCTGCATGACCAGCATCCGAGCATGAGCTTCATCGATCTCAATCGCTCCGGTGTGCCGCTGATGGAAATCGTCTCGGAACCCGACATGCGCTCGCCGGAGGAGGCGGCCGCCTATGTGAAGAAGATCCGCAGCATCGTCCGCTATCTCGGCACCTGCGATGGCAATATGGAGGAAGGCTCCATGCGCGCCGATGTCAATGTCTCGGTCCGCCGGGTCGGCGAGGAATTCGGCACGCGCTGCGAGATGAAGAACATCAACTCCGTCCGCTTCATGCAGCAGGCGATCATCTATGAGGCCAACCGCCAGGTCGATATCCTCGAATCCGGCGGCACGGTCGAGCAGGAAACCCGGCTTTATGATCCCGACCGGGGCGAGACGCGGTCCATGCGCTCCAAGGAAGAGGCGCATGACTATCGTTATTTCCCCGATCCGGACCTGCTGCCGCTGGAATTCGACGGCGCTTTTATCGAGCGTATCCGCGAGACCCTGCCCGAGCTTCCCGATCCGAAGAAGGCGCGCTTTATCAAGGAACTCGGCTTGTCGCCCTATGACGCCGGGGTGCTGGTCGCCGAGAAGGAGGTCGCCGATTATTTCGAGGCCGTGGCCGAGGGACGCGATGCCAAGCTCGCCGCCAACTGGGTCATCGGGGAGCTGTTCGGCCATCTCAACCGGACGGGCAAGGACCTGGCGGACAGCCCGGTCGAGGCGCCGGCGCTCGGCGAGCTGATCGACCTGATCAAGGACGGCACCATCTCCAACCGGATCGCGAAAGAGGTCTTTGAGGAAATGTTCGACACCGGCAAGAAAGCCGCCGATATCGTCGAGGAAAAGGGCCTCAAGCAGGTCTCCGATACCGGCGCGATCGAGGCGGCGATTGACGCGGTGATTGCCGCCAATCCGGACAAGGTCGCGGAATATCGCGGCGGCAAGGACAAGCTGTTTGGCTTCTTTATGGGGCAGGTGATGAAGGCGACGCAGGGCAAGGCAAACCCGGGCGTCGTCACCGAAATCCTGAAACCCAAGCTCGACGGCTAACAACGGTGATGCGGCGGCGGTGGTTGCCGCCGCATCGGTTTCTCCCCACTAGGCCGTGGGCTGCGAGATGTCGCCGTGCTGGCGCACATCCTCGATGCATTTATCGACCGTCTTGTGAATGTCCGCCGAGGTTTTAATGATCTGGCCGGTTTGGTCGATGATCCGCCAGACCCAGCTCTTCTTCGTATAGTCTTCATGCTCGGCGAGGATTTTTACTTCCTCATGGCCGGCGACATCGGCAATGCATTCGGTGAAGGTATGGTGGATTTTCCGCGTGCTCTTGACGAGGGTGCGGCCCGAATCCGTCACATGCCAGATCCACAGCACCTTCGTCGAATCCTCGCTGACCGTGATCATCCGGATATGCAGCGTAAAGCCGTCATGATGCGGGTGATGGTGATGGTAGTGGTGATGATGATGGTGATGATGCACCTGATGCACCTGAGGCGCCGGACCCGGATGGGCGGGTGTCAGGGCATGGTGGATATACTGGTCATACGGCGGATTTGGGTAATGGGTCGTATAATGATCCGGCGCCGGCGCGACGGCGGGATGCCGGGTGCCCGGATGATACCCCGGATGGCCGAGCGCCGGAAAATATCGGTCCGGCAGGTTCAGGGGGTTATGCGGGTTGGCGTCCGGCGCGGTTGGCGGGTAACCATGCCAGTAAGGATATGTTGTCGTCATGTCGTCTCCGTCTTGCTCTGAATGAATTGAAACGCCATCGCGGCGCTATTCATCAGACGATTGTGGACGGAGGCTGTGAGACTGAAACCGCCTTAACTGTAGGACTGAACCGCCCAGACCAGCATGACAACCGGAAAGGCGAAGATATAGGCGGCGATTGACGCGGTGATTGCCGCCAACCCGGACAAGGTGGCGGAATATCGCGGCTGCATGGACAAGCTCTTCGGCTTCTTCATGGGCCAGGTGATGAAGGCGACGCAAAACAAGGCAAACCCGGGTGTCGTCACCGAAATCCTGAAACCCAAGTTGGATCAGTGAGCAGCGGGCGTCAATGCGCAAAAAATTATAGGCGTTCGAACCACATTTCGCCATAATGCCGGTCTGTGATCGTCGTTAGGAGGAATGCCATGCCCATTATCCAACCTATCCGATTTGATGACCGGGAGGCATTTGTGCTGGCGGGCTTGCGGCGGATCCATTCTACTGAGTCCGCTTCCGATTCTATCCCGGCGCAGTGGTAGGACTTTGTATCGCATTTGCCGCTCGAAAATGAAGCAGCCCATGCCACTTATGGCGTTACAATAAAGATTGATGATGCGGCGAACACCTTGGACTATATGGCTGGGATTGAAGTAACCGGTAAAGCGCCACTGCCGAAGGGTTTGGTCCTGCTCGAGCCGGCGTCCGCCCGTTACGCTGTTTTCTTGCATAAAGGGTCGGTTGCAGATGTACCAACCACCATGCAGGCAATTTTTACGGACTGGCTGCCGCAATCAGGCATTATTCGCGCGGAGAGCCCGTTTTTTGAACGGTACGATGAACGGTTCAACCCCGAAACCGGTGAGGGAGAAATTGAACTCTGGATTCCAGTGCGGATCTAGCGCACGGCGATGCTCTTTTTAAAAGTAGGATGTAACCGCCCAAAGCAGAAAACCGGCCGGGAACGTGAGGATCATGGCGGCTTCTTTCAACTGCGTGACCGGAATATCTATTTTGCGGCGCTTGGATTTGGGGCCGGATAAAAATGCCATCGTCTATTCCACTTAACTCAATTGCACCGGGCCTCCATTAGGGGCGGCCCATCCTTCGCCGCGCAGGTTAGGTTATCTCGCACATGCAGCATTGATTGAAATCAAGCTCTTAAAAAAATTCTTTCGCAATTGCAATATATTTTTCAGGGCCCGTCAGATGAACACGATCTCGAGCCGGTAGGGGGAGGAATTGGTGATCTGGATAATCTCCATGTCCTGATAGGTCGGCGTCGATTTGCGGTAGGAAATCCCCCAGGCCGTGACGTCGATGCGGCAGATCAGCCCGTCATATTTGAGCGCGATCTGGTAGCCCGAGGTCGGTCCCGTGCAGCGGCAACGATGGTATTTGAACGGGGCCAGCACGTCCGGCGGCGGCGTGGGCCATTCGATGCCCTCGGTCGCCAGCTCCTGGTAATGAAGAGTCTTATCTGTAAGGGTGCTGATCAGGGCGATATGGGCGTCTAGCGGCATCAGTCCTTCCTCATTTAATGCTCGATTGACGCCTTTGCCGCGGTGCTTGTGAGAAAAAAGCGGCGCCGAATTTTGTTCGGAAGGGCGGGGCGATCTGCTAGGCTCTGCAAATGCAGTGGAACGACAGCGGCCTCATCCTCAGCGTCCGCAAACATGGGGAAAACAGCGTGATCATTCATGCCTTTACCCGTGGTTACGGGCGCTATGCCGGGCTCGTGCGCGGTGGCGTCGGGCGGCGCCTGCGCGGCATATTGCAACCGGGAAACGAGGTCGAGCTGACCTGGCGCAGCCGCATCGCCGACCAGCTTGGCGCCTTTACCGTCGAACCCCGGAAATCCCGCGCGAGCGACCTGTTTGACACCCCGGATGCGCTGGCCGGGGCGAGTTCCGCGCTGGCGCTGCTCGATATCGTCCTGCCGGAGCGCGAAGCCCATGCGGCGCTCTTTGACGCGACGATGCTGCTCTTCGACTCGCTTGCCGATTCCCCGGGGATCTGGCCGCTGCTTCTCGCGCGCTGGGAACTAGGCCTGCTCGGCGAGATCGGCTATGGCCTCGACCTCACGCAATGCGCGGCGAGCGGGGCGACGACGGACCTTATTTATGTCTCGCCGAAATCCGGCCGCGCGGTCAGCCGGCAGGCGGGCGAGCCCTATCGCGACCGGCTGTTGCCGCTGCCGGCGTTTCTCGGCCTGCGATCCCTGACGGCGGCGGTGGAGGAGGAGGTTGCCGATGCCGATATCCTGAACGGATTGCGGCTGACCGGATATTTCGTCGAAAAGTTCATGAGCGAACACCATCCGGCGGTTCATCTGTCAGCGCGGGAGCGGATGATGACGGCGCTGAGCCGCCGTTACGGGGTGGCCGGGGCAAAAAAAATACCGGAAAATGACAGCCTCTAATTTTTCCCTCCCCAAAGCAAAATCAGGTGGTATATAGGGGGCATGAGTGACCATTCCCCTGTCAGACCCGGCGAGATCGTCCCGACCTCGCTGAAGGACGCCATAAGCGAGCGCTATCTCGCCTATGCGATGTCAACGATCATGTCCCGTTCGCTTCCCGATGTGCGCGACGGGCTGAAACCGGTGCACCGGCGCCTGCTTTACGCGATGCGGATGCTGAAACTTGATCCCGGTTCGGGCTTCAAGAAATGCGCCCGCGTCGTCGGTGACGTCATCGGTAAATATCATCCCCATGGCGATCAGTCGGTCTATGACGCGCTGGTCAGGCTGGCGCAGGAATTCGCGCAGCGCTATACGCTGGTCGAGGGGCAGGGGAATTTCGGCAATATCGACGGCGATAACGCGGCGGCCATGCGCTATACCGAGGCGCGCCTGACGATCATCGCCGAGATGCTGCTGCGCGATATCGATCAGGACACGGTCGATTTCCGCCCGACCTATGACGGGGAGGATCATGAGCCGGTCGTGCTTCCCGCCGCTTTCCCGAACCTGCTCGCCAATGGTTCCGCCGGGATCGCCGTCGGCATGGCAACCTCTATCCCGCCGCATAACGCGATCGAGCTCGCGAATGCGCTTCTGCATCTGATCAAGTTCCCGAATGCCGGGATCGACAAGCTGATGGAATTCATTCCGGGGCCGGATTTCCCGACCGGCGGCGAGCTGGTGGAGAAGCCGGAAAATATCCGCGAGGCCTATCTCACCGGGCGCGGCAGCTTCCGCCAGCGGGCGACATGGGAGGTTGAGGATCTCGGGCGCGGGACCTACCAGATCGTCGTTACCGAAATTCCCTATCAGGTGCAGAAAAGCAAGCTGATCGAGCGGATCGCCGAACTGATCCAGACGCGCAAGCTGCCATTCCTCGCCGATGTGCGCGACGAATCGGCGGAGGATGTGCGCCTCGTGCTGGAGCCGCGCAGCAAGAATGTTGAAGCCGAGATGCTGATGCAGGGGCTGTTCCGCCTGACCGATCTCGAAAACCGCTTCTCGCTCAACATGAACGTGCTGGACGCCACACAGACGCCGCGGGTGATGAGCCTGAAGGAGGCCTTGCTCGCCTTCCTCGATCACCGCTTTGAGGTTCTGGTCCGCCGCTCCCGCAACCGGCTCGGCAAGATCGAGGCGCGGCTGGAGGTCCTCGACGGCTATTTGATCGTCTTCCTCAACCTCGATGAGGTGATCCGCATCATCCGCGAGGAGGATCACCCCAAGCAGAGCCTGATCGACACCTTCAAGCTGACCGAGAACCAGGCCGAGGCGATCCTCAATATGCGGCTGCGTTCCCTGCGCAAGTTGGAGGAGATGGAGCTGCGCACCGAGCATGATAAATTGAGCGCGGAGAAGAGCGAGCTGGAGGCCCTGCTGGAGAGCGAGGATCTGCAACGCGCCGCCATCTCCGATGAAATCCGCGATATGAAAAAGGCACTCGCCGCGAAGCCGGAGATCGCCGAACGGCGGACGCGCATCGGTGAGGCGCAGGAACTTCCCGACATTCCGCTCGAAGCCATGATCGAGAAGGAAGCGATTACGGTCATCTGCTCCGAAAAGGGCTGGATCCGCGCGCTCAAGGGTCATGTGGAAGAGAATGGCTCGGAAAAATACAAGGATGGCGACCGGGGCCGCTTCTGGATCACCGCGGAAACCACCGACAAGCTGGTTCTCTTTGCCACCAACGGGCGCTTCTACACCATCGGCTGTGACAAGCTGCCGCGCGGGCGCGGCCATGGGGAGCCGGTGCGCCTGATGATCGATCTTGGCAATGACCAGGATATTGTTTCGCTCTTCGTTCATAAACCGGACCGCAAGCTGCTGGTTGCCTCCAGCGACGGGCGCGGCTTCATCGTCGATGAGAACAGCGTCATCGCCCAGACCCGCAACGGCAAGCAGGTACTCAATGTCTCGGGCGATGTCGAGGCGGCCTTCTGCATCGAGGTCGAGGGGGACAGCGTCGCGGTGATCGGCGACAACCGCAAGCTCAACTGCTTCGCGCTTGAAGAAATCGCCGAGATGACCCGCGGCCGCGGCGTCACCTTGCAACGCTACAAGGACGGCGGCCTCTCCGACATCAAGACCTTCACGAAGGAAGAGGGGCTTTCCTGGAAATCTGGCGAGCGAACCCGCACCGAGACGGACCTCACCGGCTGGTACACCCGGCGGGCAAACGCGGGACGGCTGCCACCGCGCGGCTTTAGCAAGAATAACAAATTCAGCTAGATGAGGGGATGATGACAACGGTTTATGACGCCTTTTGTAAAACGGCGGCAAAGTATCCGGATAACGCTTTTCTCTGTGTGCCGGCCTACGAAAAACGAAGTTATCATCCCGACGGCGTTGAGATCACCTATGCGGAAGCGGCGGAAGAGGTCGAGCGCCTCAGGGGCATCTATCGGAATTACGGCTTTTCCCATGGCAACCGGATCGCCTTCCTGCTGGAAAACCGGCCCGACTATCTGCTGCACCTTCTGGCAGCGAATTCCCTCGGTGTATCCTGCGTGCCCGTCAATCCGGACTATCTGCATGACGAGATGAGCTATCTGCTGGATCATTCCGACGTCGATCTTGTCGTGACCATCGAGGAGCGGGCAAAGGATGTGCAGGCCGCCGCGTCGGAACGGGCGCGCCCGCTTCCTGTGGTGCATTTCGAAAAGTTCGGCGGGCCGATGCCGCGCCCGAGGCCCGCGCCCTATGCCGGCAAGGCGCCGGGGCTGATGAGCGAGGTGAGCCTGCTCTATACCTCCGGCACGACCGGGCGGCCGAAGGGCTGCATCCTGACCAATGACTATTTCCTGACCGCCGGGCGGACCTATAAGGAACTCGGCGGCGTCGCCACGATCCGGGAGGGGGAGGAGCGGGTCTATAATCCCCTGCCGCTCTTTCACATGAATGCGGGCGCGGTGACCTTTACCTGCATGATTCTCACCGGCGGCTGTCTGGTCATTCCCGACCGGTTCCACCCATCTACCTGGTGGCAGGAGATTGCCGAGACCCGCGCGACCGTCATTCATTATCTTGGCGTGGTGCCGCCGCTTCTGCTGAACCAGCCGAAAAGCGATCTCGATACGGCGCATAACGTGCGCTTTGGTCTTGGCGCGGGGGTTGAGCCGGAACTGCATGAGGTATTCGAGAAACGCTTCGGCTTCCCGCTGGTCGAGGTCTGGGGCATGACGGAAACCGGGCGGATATATGCCGATTGCATCGAGCCCCGGCAGATCCATACCCGCGCCTTCGGCCGCCCCGGCGAGATGCAGGCCCGCGTTGTCGATGAAAAGGGACAGGATGTGCCCGTTGGCGCGGAGGGCGAGCTGCTGGTCAGTTGCGTTGGCGATGATCCGCGCCGCGGCTTCTTCGCGGGCTATCTCAAGAATGAAGAAGCGACGGAGGAAGCCTGGCAGGGCGGCTGGTTCCATACCGGCGATACGGTGCGCCAGGACGAGAGCGGGATGCTCTATTTCGTCGATCGCAAGAAGAATATCATTCGCCGCTCCGGCGAGAATATCGCCGCCGCCGAGGTCGAGGCCGTGCTGCAGGCCCATGACGATGTGGCCAAGGTCGCGGTGATCGCGGTGAAGGACGAACTCCGCGAGGAGGAAGTGATGGCCTGCATCGTGCCGATGGAGGGGGTCGAGCAAACGGAAGAGAAGGCGCGGGAGATTTTCGACTATTCGAATGAGAATCTCGCCTATTTCAAGACGCCGGGCTGGATCCTGTTCCTGAATGATCTGCCGACCACCGGCACCCAGAAAATCCAGAAGACGAAAATTTTCGGGGCCGATGTCGATCCGCGCGCGGTGGCGGGGGCAATGGATTTCCGGAATCACAAGAGGAAATCTAAATAATTTTAACAGGTTAAGTAAATTTCAGATTGATAGTCAAACGTTTGTTTGGTAAACCGTTACTCTCTTCTGGGCCCCTTCGGGCGAGTTAGTGAAAGGAACCAAAATGGCTGCATCTGAGACTTCTTCAACCCTGATCGGCGCACTCTGGAGCGTGGATTCGCGCGCGTCCCGTCTGGAAAAATTCGTCCGGCTGGCTGTTCTTGCCGTTGCCGGCACCGCATTGCTGGCGATTTCCGCGCAGATTTCCGTGCCCATGTGGCCGGTGCCCATGACCATGCAGACGTTCGCCGTGGTCCTGATCGGCGCGGCATACGGCTGGCGGCTTGGCGGGGCGACGGTGGCGCTCTATCTCGCCGAAGGGGCGATGGGCCTGCCGGTCTTTGCGAATGGCGGCAGCCTTGCCTCCCTCGCCGGTCCGACGGCCGGCTATCTCTTTGCCTTTGTCGCCGCGGCGGCGCTAGTCGGCGCGCTGATCGAGCAGGGCTGGGGACGCTCCCTCTTGAAGACGACGCTGGCCATGACCCTCGGCACGGCGGTGATTTTCGCGGGCGGTATCGCCTGGCTCTCCACCTTCACCGGTGTTGAAAAGGCGCTGGTCGTCGGCATGTATCCCTTCCTTCCGGGGGCCGTTTTCAAGATCGCGCTGGCCGTTGCGGTCCTGCCGATGGCCTGGAAGCTGATCGGTAAACTCCGCAAGTAACCGCAAATTTTGCGTAGCAGGCGGGCGGGGCGTTGAACGGCGTCCCGCCCGTTTTTTTTAGGCGCCGCTCAAGAGGGCGGGCAGCCAGGTCGCGAGCGCGGGAAAGGCCGCTAGCAGGCCGAGCGCCACAAGCTGCAGGACGACAAAGGGGATCACGCCCCGGTAGATGATGCCCGTGGTAATCTCCGGCGGGGCGACGCCGCGCAGATAGAAGAGCGCGAAGCCGAAGGGCGGGGTCAGGAAGGAGGTCTGCAAATTCAGCGCGATCATGATGCCGAGCCAGATCGGGCTGATATCCATCAGCAGCAGCACCGGCGCGACGACGGGCACGACGACGAAGGTGATCTCGACGAAATCGAGGAAAAAGCCGAGGATGAAGATCACGACCATCACCACAAGAAGCGCGCCGAACCGCCCGCCCGGCAGGTTGGTCAGAAAGTCATAGACAAGTTCGTCCCCGCCGAGACCGCGAAAGACGAGGCTGAAAATCGTTGCGCCGATCAGGATGACGAAGACCATCGCCGTCATCTCCATGGTGGCGCGGCAGACTTCCTTCAGAATGCCGCTGCGCGTGAGGCGGAGGAGGGCGAGGGCCAGCCCGGCGACGATTATGGCGATCAGGAGAAGGGCGAAACCCGCCCCCGCCGTGACGCCGTCAACGGCAATCCGTTTCAGATCGATGATATTGGCAAGCAGGAGCAGCAGCAGGATGGCGCCGCCACTTGCATAGATGGGCAGCATCCGCCCGCCGGACCGCAGCGCCGCCAGCAGGATCGCCCCCACCGCACCGACCGAGGCGGCCTCTGTCGGGGTGGCGATTCCCATCAGGATCGAGCCCAGCACCGCCACGATGAGGAGGACCGGCGGCAGCAGGGAGCGGAGCAGCGCGCCCGCCGGGCTCCGGCCCTGTTCGGTCTGCGGGCTCATGGGCACAGCCGGTGAGCTTTCGGGTTTAAAAAAGGCGATAACGATCTGGTAGAGAACGTAAAGCCCGACAAGGATCAGCCCCGGGATGAGGGCGCCCGCGAAGAGATCGCCGACGGCGACCGGTTCCGGCGACCAGTTGCCTTTTAAGGACTGCGCGGCGACATAGGCGTTGGAAACCTGCTCCGCCAGGATAATCAGCACGATGGAGGGCGGGATGATCTGCCCCAGGGTCCCGGCGGCGCAGATGGATCCGGCGGCAAGGCGCGGATCGTAGCCCCTGTTCAGCATGGTCGGCAGCGACATCAGCCCCATGGTCACGACCGCCGCGCCGACAATCCCGGTCGAGGCGGCGAGGAGCGCACCGACGATAAAGACGGAAATCCCGAGCCCGCCGCGGAGCTTGCCGAAAAGTTGCCCCATGGATGTCAGCAGATCCTCCGCCACCCGCGATTTTTCGAGCATGATCCCCATGAAGATGAACAGCGGCACGGCGAGCAACGTCTCGTTCCACATGGCGACGCCAAAAATGCGCGACGGGATCGCCCCGAGAAGGGAGAGGTCGAACGCGCCGAAGGCCCAGCCGACCCCGGCCATGAAGAGGGACGCGCCGGCCAGGGTGAAGGCGACGGGATAGCCCGCCATAAGGCTGGCGATGGTGACAAGGAAAAGCCCGATGGCGAGGATGTCGGCGAGTATCATGGCCGTCCCCCCGACCGCAGCGTGACAAGCGCGCGCAGAGCGATGGCCAGTCCCTGCAGACTCATCAGGACGGGGAAGGCGAGCAGCAGAGATTTCAGCAGAAACAGGACGGGAAGGCCCGAGCTTTCGCGCGATCCCTCGGCGATTTCCCAGGAACCCGCGACATAGGGCCAGCTGATGATCAGGATGACGAGCGAGACCGGGATCAGCAGGAACAGGCTGCCGAGCAGATTGATGAGCGCCTTGCCGTTGTCGCCAAGTTTGCCATAGAGAATATCGATGCGCACATGGCCATCCCGGCGGAGCGTGTCGGCGGCCCCCAGCATGAACAGGAGCGCAAAGCTGTAGATCACGCTTTCCTGCAGGGCGATCCAGCCGATGCCGAATACATAGCGCGCAAGAACCAGCGTGAACTCGGCCAGCACCATGAACAGCGCGAGCCAGGAAACATATTTTCCAAGGGCGGCGCTTAACCGGTCGAGGGCATGGGCGAGGGAGGCAAGACGGGTCACGCAAACTTCTTTCTGGCTGGCGAGGGAAGGCCCTTACGCATTTCCGATACCGGCGTTATAGGCGAGCCGCCCGGCGGACGCAACTTTGTCCGGTATCTGCACCCGGTTCGCGATAATCCGGCTGCGGGCGGATAAAACGGATTCGCAAAAAGCAGGGGCGCGCGCAGGGCCGATCAATATAGGTCAACATCTTTGACGTTTATCGTCGGCCCGCAAAATTCATCACAGAAAATCTCTCCCGCCCGGCGAGAAATTTTATTACAAAATCAAAAATATAATAAAAAACAATATATTATTTAGTGTAATTAATCCTTTGTGTTACTATTAACCAATAATATGCAAATTTTTGAATATGAAAATTTGCCTTGTATTTGATTTATCTTCCTGCAAAATGCGAGCAACAGGGAGATTTCGCGAAAAGACGACTGACTTCAGATGTCAGAAAAATACGAGTTCTGCATCGAAGCAGTTCCAAGTCGTTACGCGACGATTCTGTTACATAGCTACATATTCTGATGGACGGTACTTGTTCCGTCTTTCGTTGTTAAAATGGGAGGATCATTTTATGGAACGACGCAAGTTTTTAACAGGCGCAGCGATTGCTGGCGCAGGCGTTGCTGCCGCACCTTTTGCGGCACCGGCAATTGCCCAGGAACGCAAGGAGATGACGGTTGTCTCGACCTGGCCGCGGGACTTCCCGGGTCTCGGGATCAGCGCCCAGCGTCTCTGCGCACGTATCACGGAAGTCAGTGAAGGCCGCATCACGGTCAACTACTTCGCTGCCGGTGAACGTGTCGGCGCCTTCGACTCGTTCGACGAAGTCGCCTCCGGCAACGCCCAGGCCTATATCGGCGCTGACTATTACTGGAAGGGCAAGCATCCGGGCTTCGCCTATTTCACCTCGGTGCCGCTCGGCATGACGACGGTGGAATGGAACGCCTGGATCAAGTTCAAGGGCGGTCAGGCTCTCTGGGATGAAATGTCCGGTGAATTCGGACTGAAAGCTCTCGCCTGCGGCGCCACCGGCACCCAGATGGGCGGCTGGTTCAACAAGGAAGTGAACTCCGCTGACGACTTCAAGGGTCTCAAATTCCGTATGCCGGGTCTCGGCGGTGACGTGATCGCCAAGCTTGGCGCCTCCGTTGTCTCGCTTCCGGGCGGCCAGATTTATGAAAACCTTGTTTCCGGCGCGATCGACGCAACGGAATGGGTTGGCCCGTATAACGACTACTTCCTGAAGTTCTACGAAGCCGCCAAGTACTACTACTATCCGGGCATGCATGAGCCGGGTGGGGGACTTGCCTTCGGCATGAACAAATCCTGGTGGGAAAGCCTCTCCAAGTGGGAGCAGGAACTGATCACGGTCTGCTGCATGGAAGAACATGCGGCTCAGTATGAAGAAGCCCAGGCTCTGAACGGTGAATATCTGCAGAAGATGATCACCGAAAACGGTGTTGTCCTGAAGGAATTCAGCGACGACGTCTATGACGCCTTTGCGGAAGCTGCGGCTGAGGTCTTCGAAGAAACCCGCGCCCACAGCGCCCTCGCGACGAAGATCGACGACTCTTTCCAGAAAAACCTCCGGGAAATCGGCGGCTATCAGAAGATTGCGGAAGTCGCCTTCTCCAATCAGCGAAACCGCGTTCTGGGGATTTAAGACATATTGTTGCGGAATGGGGCGGGATGATAATCTCGCCCCTTCTACGATGGGGAGGCGCTCATGACGATGGCGGGAGATGTCTATGCATCGCACCGCGGGCTGCAATATGCGGTTCGTGTCTATGGTTGGTGCATGCTGGTTGCGTTACCAATCTATTTTTTTAATAATTTCCTGAGCTTCACTCTCGGGTGGCCCGGCATAACGCCGATATTTTCAGCCGGTGAAGTGACAGCCGAATCCTGGATACAGCTGGCCATTTTTGGCGCCGGGATCGTCTTCGCCTTTGGTCTGGTCAGCAGAACGGCGAGCCGCCATTTGCGCGATGAAGCTGCCATGATTACCCGCTTCAACACCTATCTTGTGCGGGCGGCCTTCTGGGCCGTTTTCCTTGTCGGCATCGTGGATATGTCCATATCCTTTTTGCGGATCGAGAGCATTCTTCCCTATTTCATCAGCGACCAGCTCAATGCGGATCTGGGACGCGCGCATTTCCGCGGCCCCTATGTCCATATCCCGCTGATCATCCTATCGCTGCTCATCGCGCTGCGTTCGCGCACGCTCGGCTTTCAGTGGCTGGCCCTGCTGGTCGTCTTCGCGGAGCTGCTGATTGTGATCACGCGGTTCATTTTTTCCTACGAGCAGGCGTTCATGGGCGATCTCGTGCGCTTCTGGTACGCCGCTCTCTTCCTGTTCGCCTCCGCCTATACTCTTGTCGAAGAAGGCCATGTGCGGGTTGACGTCTTTTATGCGGGTTTTACCAACAAGACCAAGGGCTTCGTCAATGCGGTGGGCACCTTCTTCATGGGGATCGTCCTGTGCTGGACCATTCTGTTTGTCGGCATGGGCAACAAGGCGGCCATCCTCTATAGCCCGATGTCCAATTTCGAGGTGAGCCAGTCCGGTTTCGGGATGCATGTGAAATATCTGATGGCCGGATTCCTGGCGGTGTTCGCCGTGACCATGCTGATCCAGTTCGTCAGCTATATGATGGAGGCAGTCGCCGATTATCTGGAACAACCGGGTCATCAAGACCATGAGTCTTCGTTGACGGGATAGAGTAAAAATCATGGAACTAGTCTTTCTCGCCCTCCTCATTTTCCTGATGGCCCTGGCCTTGGGCTCCGGCTATCCGGTTGCCTTCGCGCTTCCGGGCTCCGCTATCGTAACGGTGGTTATCGCCGCGATTTTCGGATATTTCGCGACCGGCAATCCCGACGCCTATTTTGCGCAAGGCGGCCCCTGGCAATGGCTGAGCGCCGGCGTGACCAACCTGCGCGGCGTCTATTGGGAGGTTGAGCGCGATACGCTGATCGCCATTCCGCTGTTCATTTTCATGGGGATCATGCTGCAACGCTCGAAGATCGCCGAGGATCTTCTGGTCACCATGGCGCAGCTGTTCGGCCCGGTGCCGGGCGGTCTTGGCATTTCCGTGGTGTTCGTGGGCGCGCTTCTGGCGGCGACAACGGGCATCGTCGGCGCGACCGTGGTGGCGATGGGCCTGATTTCCCTGCCGGCGATGCTGCGCAACAACTACTCCAAATCGCTGGCGACGGGGACGATTGCCGCCTCGGGAACGCTCGGGCAGATCATCCCGCCGTCGATCGTTCTCATCATCCTCGCGGACCAGCTGGCAAGCGCCGTCGATCAGGCCGGCACGGCGCGAAAAGCGCTTTTCAAGTCCGCGACCGGCGAACTTTCCATGCCGTCCTCCTTCGATGTGGTCTCCACCAGTGCCGGCGAAATGTTCCTCGGCGCCTTCGTTCCGGGGCTACTGCTCGTCGGCATCTATATGCTGTTCATCCTGATCTATGCCCTGATCAACCCGAAGGTCGCCCCCGCCGTGCATGGCGGAACCTTTGACAGGGCCTTCTTCACCAAGCTCGCCCTGGCGCTGTTTCCGCCGCTCGGCCTGATCTTTCTCGTTCTGGGATCGATCCTCGCCGGTATCGCGACGGTGAACCAGGCCGGGGCCATCGGCGCGGTCGGCGCCATCATGATGGCCGGCTATCGCCTCAAGGATGGGGAGAAGGGGGCCTTCTCGCCCGTGCTGCTCGGCCTTGCGTCGCTTGTGCTGATTTTCGTTGTGCTGCTGGTGTTCGAGCCCAACGTCAAGTCTATTACCTCAACCAAGGATGCCCTTGGCATTGCCCTCGGCGTGATCGGCAGTGTCGGGCTGATCGTCTCCATCGGCTGGAGCAGCGTCCGCGCGCTCAAGATTGAGAATACCCTGCAGGAAGTGATGATCGAGACGGCGAAGACGACCTCGCTCGTTTTCATCATTCTGCTCGGCGCCGCGATGCTGACGGCGGCCTTCCGGGCCTTCGGCGGCGAGGAGCTGGTGCGTGAGTTCCTCAACAGCATGCCGGGCGGATTCTGGTCGAAATTCATCATCGTCATGGCGGTGATCTTCATCCTCGGCTTCTTCCTCGACTTCATCGAAATTGCCGTGGTGGTCGTGCCGATCGTCGCACCGATCCTGCTGGCCGATCCGTCGGCGAATATCACCGCCGTCTGGCTTGGCGTGATGATCGGCCTGAATATTCAGACATCCTTCCTGACGCCGCCCTTCGGTTTTGCGCTCTTCTACCTTCGCGGTGTGGCGCCGCCGATCGTCAAGACGGTGGACATGTACAAGGGGGTTATCGCCTTTATCTCCCTGCAGCTGATCGCGCTGCTGATCGTCGGGCTCTATCCGCAGCTGGTGAACTATCTGCCGAACCGCTCGTCGCTGCTCTCGGAGACGGCGCCGCCGCCGCGTAATCCGCGCCTGGACTACTGCGTCGATGAATATATCCATGATCAGTTCGTGACCAACGGCGCCGCGATCAACAGCGCGATTGCCGAGGCACGGCAGCTTAATCTCGATTATCTTCCGAAGCGGCTGAAGTCCAATCTTGAAAAGAGCTTCGACGCCGCGGCGACGGCCCCCGAGCTCATGGCGCAGTCCTGGGCGGCCGATGAAGTCGTGATGAAAGCGGTCCCGGGATATCTGCCGGTTCAGCAGACCGTCCGCGCGACCGAGTCGGAAATTCGTGACCTGGACGAGGAAATCAGCCGCCTGAAGACGGATATCAGCCGGATCCATTCGGAAGAGGATGCGGCCATCAAGAAGAAGCTGGAGGACGCCGTCGCCCGGCATGAGGCCGAACGGGCCGAGCTTGTCGCGCAGATTCCCGCCGACTGGAAGCAAACCTACGCGGCCTTCAAGAAGCTGCTGACGGAAGAGAAAATACTTCGCGGCAAATTCCGCCGTGCGGCGGGCGAGGGCTACAAGCCGGTTGCCGAAACCATCGCGATCCTCAAAAGCAATGCCGATTATATGGCGCTCAAGCCGGATCTGATGAAGATCAGCGAAGAGCTTCCCTCCGGTGATCCGGCGGCGCTGGTCGAGGCGGTCGAAGCCCTGAGCAGCCGTCTTAACGACATCGAAGGGGCGTCCGACGTTTCCTCCGGCCTGTCGAAGGTCCGCCGGGCATTGCGGGCCAAGACACCGGATGTCGAGGGCGCCGTTGCCGAGATGGCGTCAACCCTCGAGGCCTATGAGGAGCAGATCGACTGGCGCAATCGCGCCGAGACGAACCTGCTGCCGACACTGGAACGCTATGAAGTAGCAATCCGGGGCACGCTGGGCCTGCGCGAGCAGCGGCGGCTTGACGATGATCAGGCGCTCTTCGTGGCCTCCTGCCAATCCGGTCATCGGAACGTCTCGCATTACTTCTAGGCGAGTGCCGGCCCGGCCGGCAGATAAAAAAACGGCGGCGGTGGAGAGATCCATCGCCGCTTTTTTTGCGTTCGGATGTTACGGGAGGGGGCGGCCTATTCGGCCATTAGTTTCCAGCCGTCGCGGGTCAGGATTTCGGACGGGTAAAAGCGTTTCTTGTAGGCCATCTTCGGGCTCTGGTCGATCCAGTAGCCGAGATAGACGTAAGGGAGCCGCTGGCGGGCGCATTCAAAAATATGCCACAGGATCAGGTAGCTGCCCGGGCTCCGCCGGTCCTCCTCCGGATCGAAGAAGCTGTAGACCAGCGACAGGCCATCCTCCATCACGTCGATCAGGCAGACGGCAAACAGGCTGCCGTCGGGTTTCCGGAATTCCGCCAGCCTGGAGCGGACCGGGCTTTCCTCCACCATCGCCTGATAGTCGGAATAATCCATATCGACCATGCCGCCTTCGGAATGGCGGGATTGCAAATAGCGGTGGAACAGCTCGAAATGCTCCCGCGTCGCCTTAGAGGGGATCATGGTCGCCGTGATGTCGGCGTTGGTCTTCCAGATGCGGCGGAAAGACTTCTTGAGCTTGAAATTATGGGCCCGCACCCGGATCGGGATACAGGCGTCGCAGCCATCGCAGGCGGGCCGGTAGGCGAGGTCCTGACTGCGGCGGAAACCGGCGTGGCTGAGCGTGTTATGCAGGCCGTCCGGATCCTCTCCGGCAAGCAGGGTCACCACCTTTCGCTCCAGCCGGTTTTCCAGATAGGGGCATGGGGCAGGCGGGGTCGAGAAGAAGAAGCGCGAGGGGATTTCAACGCGTTTCATCTTGTCATATGTCTCGTTTTTTTTCCCATGAGATAAAGGTAACGCGAATTCCGTCTTTCGCAAATAGGACGGTCAAATAATTTTCGCGAATCTACATCAATCCATAGTAAATCGGCGCGAAAACCGAGAATATGATCCAAAGCAGCAACACCAACGGTGCGCCGGCGCGGAAATAATCGCTAAATTTGTAATGCCCGGGACCCATAACGAGAAGATTCGTCTGGTAGCCGATCGGTGTTGCAAAGGAACAGTTGGCGGCGAAAATCACGGTATAGGCGAAAATCATCGGATCGATGCCGAGCTCGTGGGCGATGCTGATCCCGATCGGGGTGAACAGCACGGCGGTCGCGTTGTTGCTGAGAATATTGGTAAAGATCGCGACCAGCAGGAAGAAGGCGGAAAGGATGACCGCCGGCCCCGCGCCCATCATCACCGAGAGCACGGCATGGGCGAGATAGCTTGCCCCGCCGGTCGCCTGCATCGCCGCGCCGAGGCCCAGCGCGGCACCGATCAGCAGCAGGATCCGCCGGTCGATGGAGCGGCTCGCCTGATAGACATTGAGGCAGCCGCTGACCACCATCGCGGTGGCGCCGCAGACGGCGGCGACGACAATGGGCAGCACGCCCGTCGCGGCAAGGACGACCACCGCGCCGAAAATGACCCGTGCACGCCAGGCGAGGGCCGTCGCCGGCAGTTCGCGGGCCGACCATTCGAGCAGAAGGACGTCCGGGTTGTTGCGCAGGCGCATGATATCGCTCCGCTTGCCGAGCAGCAGCAAGACGTCGCCCGCCTCAAGGCGGATATCGGTCATCCGGCTGGTGCGGATCATGCGCGACCGGCGCTGGATGCCGACGACGACGCAGCGGGTGCGGTAATGGAAGCTGATCTGGTAGAGCGCCCGCCCGATCATGCGCGACGCCGGCGCGACCACCGCCTCGGCAAGCGTCTGGTCCTGCACCGATTTAAGTTCGCTGGCGCTGTCCATGTCGGGGCTGTCCGGCTCAAGGAAACCCTGCAGGATTTGCGGATTGTCGGCGAAGGCCTCGGTGATCGATTTGCGGGTTCCCGCGAAGACCACCGCATCCGCCGGTTTCAGCGTCAGGCCATCGAAGGGTGGGAGCAGGATATGCTCGCCGCGCTGGATGAAACGGATGGTGATGTTGCGCAGGCTCGGGAACTGCCCCGCCACCGCCTGCTCGCCGACGAGGGGGCTGTCGGGGGCGACTTCCATCTGGACGATGAACTGCTTGCCCGAGACATCCATCACCTCGCCCTTCATCGAGGCGCGATCAGGCAGGATGCGCGGGATGATGATCAGCGCATAGAGAAGCCCGACCACCGCGAGGACGGCGCCGGGCACGGTAAATTCGAAGAAGGTGATCTGCGGCTGTCCCGCCTGCACGGCGGCGGCCATCACCAGCAGGTTGGTTGAGGAGCCGATCAGCGTCGTCATGCCGCCGAGGATGGAGGCGTAGCTCAAGGGGATCATCAAGGTCGATGTGGAGCGGTGCAACCGTTCGGCAAGCGCGGTCATCAGCGGGATGAAGATGACGACGACGGGCGTGTTGTTCATGAAGGCGCTGATCAGCAGCACCGTCGAGAGGACGACGGCGATGGCCAGCACCGGATGATGACGGCGCAGCGCGACAAGCCGGCGGATCGGCTGTTCCAGGGCGCCCGTGCGGACAATCCCCTGTCCGACCACCAGCAGCGCCAGAACGGTGATCAGCGCCGGATCGGCAATGCCCGCAAGAATGTCTTGCGCCGTGAGAAGATTTTTCCCCGACGCATCCAAAACGGGATAAAAATGAAACAGAAGAAGCAGACCGGCGATGATGCCGATCGACGAAATTTCGAGCTCGATTCGCTCGTTCGCGAAAAAGATGATCGCGACGACGATGAAGGCGAATACCACCCAGATATGAAAAACCGAACCAGCGACTTCCATAGGCAACAATTAATCCTTGCTGTTTTCCCGCGTCGGAGTAAAAGCTTCGCGAAGATCCTACTCTGACGTCTCCATCATGAAGATTGTCTCCGATCTTGCAAGTCCGTTGTTCGTGTCAGGTCGCCATAAACCTTTGAAGAAAAACCAAGATGAACATCTCTTATTATGAGGCCACGGCGCGGCCGAGGGCCGGTTTTCCGCCGCTGGAAGGCAGCCGGCGGGCCGATGTCTGCATTGTCGGCGCGGGCTATACGGGGCTGTGCGCGGCACTCGAACTGCGAGAGGCCGGATTTTCCGTGATCATCCTCGAGGCGGAGCGGGTCGGCTATGGCGCCTCGGGGCGGAACGGCGGCCAGATCGCGACCGGATACCAGCCGGGCATGATCGAGACCGAGCATCTTGTCGGGCGCGCCGATGCCCGGCGGCTCTGGGACTTCTCAGAGGAGGCGACGCGCATCCTGAAAGACCGCATTCGCCGCCATGATATTGCCTGCGATCTGAAGCCGGGGGAATTCTACGCCGCGATCAAGCCGCGCCATCGCGACTGGCTGATCCGGGAAAAGGAGCATTGCGAATCCGTCTATGGCTATGACAGCTATGACTGGGTGGAGACGGAGGCGTTTCGCGACATCGTCGTGAGCGAGCGGTTCAAAGGCGCGCTGTACGATGCTGCGGGCGGGCATCTGCATGCGTTCAACTATGCGCTCGGCCTCGGCGCGGCGGCGGTGGCGGCGGGCGTCGAGATTTACGAGAAGTCAAAAGTCCTCTCGCTTAGCGAGGGCGCGGCCGCTGTCGTGACGACGGCGGCAGGGGCGGTGACCGCGCGCCATGTCATCCTTGCGGGCAACGCCTATCTCGGCGATCTCGAGCGGACGCTGGCGACCAAGATCATTCCGGTCGATGCCTATATCATCGCGACGGAGCCGCTCGGCGAGGCGCGGGCGCGCCGGATCATGAAGACGGAGGCCTGCGTCTCCGACATGAATTACAATCTCGATTATTTCCGCATTTCCGCCGATCACCGCCTTCTCTATGGCGGGCGGGACAGGGTCATGGGCCGCGGCGCGCCGAGGGAAGCGGTGCGCGGCAATATGCTGGCGACCTTTCCCGAGCTTGAAGACGTGCAAATCGACTATGTCTGGGGCGGCAAGGTGGCGATCACCGGCAACTTCCTGCCCGATGTCGGGCGCATCGGCGGCAATATCTATTATGCGCAAGGCTATTCAGGGCAAGGCGTGCCGCTCTCAGCGATCGTCGGGCGGCTTCTTGGCGAGGTGATCAAGGGCGATGCGGGGCGGTTCGATGTTTTCGCCCGCATTCCGCACAGACCCTTTCCCGGCGGCACCCTGTTGCGGCGGCCGCTGCTTTCTCTCGCGCGGTTATATTACGAGATTCGCGACGCCCTATGACGACAGCGGGACGCGGCGGATTACCGTATCGAGCAGGTAATCATGCAGCAGCCGGCCGCGCGGGTTGAACAGCGAGACCAGCAGGATCAGCGACGAGGTCGCGCCGACCGTGAAATAGAAAAGCGCCGCATGGATAAAGGCGATCAGATAGTCGGGCGCGCCGCCGTCCATGCGTTCCATCCGCACATTCAGGAACCGCATGCCGAGCGTCGCATTGCCCGGTCCGCCGACCAGCAGCGTGTGATAGGCCAGCGGGATCAGCGCCAGGATGACGATCAGCAGCGGCGTGAGGACGCCAAGGCTGATAACGCCCAGTAACACGGCGCCGAAGGTTGCGATGAAGGTGATGAAGGCGATGCAGACGACGTCGATCAGATAGGCGAAGATCCGCCGCAGGCGGATGGATTCGAAATCATCGGGATTGAATGCCTCGCTCGCGCTGCTGCGGGTCTGGCCGCCATTTCCCCCAAGTGGCGATAGGTCGATCAGGGGACCGTTTGACTTGCTCATGGTCGGCCGCTTTCCTCCATTCCGTCAACAATTGGTATTGCAATATTTTTTTAAATGGTACTTGCTGGTTAAAATACAATAATCCATTGCTGTCTCCGGGCGCGGCAGGTTGGCAACGATAAGGAACACAGATGCAATCACGGCCCATTCTCATTCTTATTCTGGCAGGCGGGTTGATCAGCCTGATCGCCATGGGATCCCGCGCCGCCTTCGGCCTGTTTCTGGAGCCGGTTTCGTCGGAATTCGGCTGGGGGCGGGAGGTGTTCGGCCTCTCCCTCGCGATCCAGAATATCGTCTGGGGCCTGTCGCAGCCCTTCGCCTCCGCCATCGCCGATAAGTATGGCTCCGGCCGGACGCTGGTGGTCTCCGGCATTGTCTATGCGGCGGGCCTGTTCCTGATGTCGCAAACCGGCAGCGCGATGGAGTTGCATCTCTCCGCCGGGCTGATGATCGGCCTTGGCCTATCGGGCACCGGCTTCGGGGTGGTGATCGGGTCCGTCGGGCGCGCCGTGCCGGAAGAAAAACGCTCCATGGCGCTCGGGATTGTCGGCGCGTCGGGCAGCCTCGGTCAGTTCCTCATGGTCCCGATGGGACAGGCGTTCCTGTCCAGCTATGGCTGGTCGATGGCGCTGGTGCTGATCGGCTGCTGTGCGCTGTTGATGATCCCGGCCTCCGCCTGGGTGCGGGGAAGGGCGGAAGACAGCGCCGCCGCCGGTGCCGCCAGCCTTTCCGCCGCGATCCGGGAGGCCGCGGGCAACGGCAGTTACTGGCTGCTGTTCTTCGGCTTTTTCGTCTGCGGTTTTCACGTGACCTTCGTCGCCGTGCATCTGCCCGCCTATATCGTCGATATGAATGTCGCCCCGAAATATGGCGCGATCGCGCTTTCGGTGGTTGGCCTCTTCAACGTCATCGGCTCGCTGGCGTCGGGCTATCTCGGCGGCAAATATTCGAAGAAGTACCTTCTCAGCACGCTCTATTTCCTGCGCGCTGCGCTCTTCGTCGCCTTTATCCTTATCCCGATCAGCCCGGTCACCATCATCGTCTTCGCCGCGACCCTCGGCCTGTTGTGGCTGTCGACGGTGCCGCTGACCTCGGGCCTTGTCGCCGTGCTGTTCGGCCCGAAATATATGACGACCCTGTTCGGGTTCGTCTTTTTCGGCCATCAGGTCGGGGCGTTTCTCGGCGCCTGGATCGGCGGCGTCGCCTTCGATATGTTTGGCTCCTACGATATCGTCTGGTGGATGAGTGTGGGCCTTGGCGTTCTTTCCGGCGTCCTGCACTGGCCGATCCGCGAGGGGTTGACGGTCACCCGGGCCGCGGCCTCGACCGGCTAGGCAGAGACAGGTTTTCGCCTTGTCCGCCCGGGACAGATCACCGGTTTTTGCGGCGCTCGCCATCCAGGGGGTGGTGGCCGGCGCGCTCTATCTCCTGCGCCCGTTGGTCGAGGCGGGCATTGGCTATCCGCCGCCGCTTTTCTGGCTCGCGCTGGCGCAGGGCCTGATCGCCGGGATCATCACCCGGGGGGTCGGTTTTTCCCTGCCCTGCGTGATCGGCCAACTGGTCGCGCCGCCGCTATTGCTCCTCGCGCTGGCCCTCGATCTGCCGGGCTGGATTTTCCCGGTCATTCTCCTTCTCCTTCTCCTCGTCTTCTGGAATGTGGCGGTCGGGCGGGTGCCGCTGTTCCTCACCAACCGCACCACGTCGGCGGCGGTTTTGGGTCTGTTGCCGACGGGGCCGGTTCATGTCGCCGATCTGGGCAGCGGTCTTGGCGGCACGCTCCGTGCTCTGGCATCGGCACGGCCGGAATCGCGTTTTACCGGGCTCGAGACGGCGCCGCTCCCGTTCGCGATGTCATGGGTTCTTGGAAAGCTCGCGGCTGCGCCCAATCTCGAATTCCGGTTTCGCGATATCTTCCGCGCCGATCTCGGCGCCTATGACGTGGTCTATTGCTTCCTCTCGCCGGTGCCGATGCCGCGCCTGTTCGAGAAGGCGAAAGCGGAGATGAAGCCCGGCAGCCTGTTCATCAGCAACAGTTTTACCGTGCCCGGCCAGACGCCCGACGAGATTGTCGAGGTTGCGGACCGGCGGAAAACGAAACTTCTGATCTGGCGGATGTAGCCTATTTCAGGTTGGCGGGCAGCACCGGCGTTTCCCGAAGCAGGATGATGCTGATGCGGCGGTTTCCGGGATTGGACGGATCATCGGCGATCAGCGGGTCCGTATCCGCAAGGCCGGCGACCTTCTCGATCCGCTCTGGATCAAGCCCGGCATCAAGCAGGGCGCGGCGGCTGGCGTTGGCGCGGTCCGAGGACAGCTCCCAGTTTGTATAATCGCCGCCATTGAAAGACGCGCTGTCGGTATGACCACTGATCGAGAGGCTGTTCGGCAGTTCCTCGATCGACTTGGCGATCATCGAAACCAGGCTCCGAATGCGCGGCGTAATCTGTGCGCTGCCGCTCTCGAACATGCTTTCGTTGAACTGGTCGACGATCTGGATGCGCAGCCCCTCCGGCGTCATGTCGATGATGATATGGTCCTTGAGGCCGGACAGCTCCGGGTCCTTGTTGATGGCCTGGCGGATCTGCTCGCGCGCCTGCTCGAAGCTCATTTCCTCGATCTTGCGGAGTTTCTCGAGAAGTTCCGCCTCTTCCAATTCGCGGGTTTTCTCGGCTTCCGCGCCTTCGTTCTTGCGGCCCTGCTCGGGCGGCTTGATGCTGGAAACGACCGAGGGAACGCCGAGGTTCGAGACCTGCGCGCCTTCCGTCTGCATGCTGGTTCCGCCCATGAGGCCGCCGGCGCCCGACTGGCTGAGGCTCGCGGCGGTCGGGGCGAAATAATCGGCGAGGCCTTCTTTCTGCTCCGTCGTGGTCACATTGAGCAGCCAGAGCAGCAGGAAAAACGCCATCATCGCCGTCACGAAGTCGGCATAGGCGACCTTCCAGGCGCCGCCATGGGCGCCATGGCCGCCTTTCTTGACCTTTTTGACGATGATCGGGGCGATATCATCCGACATTGATCAGCCCTTCATACTTGCGCATGTCCCGCATCAGATGGTCGGCGCTTCGTTGCAGGCTTCCTCCACCTCGACGAAGGACGGCCGCTCGTGGTTATAGAGGGTCTTGCGCGCAAACTCGACGGAGACGGCGGGCGCATAGCCCTGAAGATGGGCCAGCAGGCCCTGCTTCATGCATTCAAAATATTTGGTGTCGGCATCCGCGAACTGCTCGAGATTCTTGCCCATCGGCGAGAACATGCCGTAGGCTACGAAAATGCCGAAGAAGGTACCGACCAGCGCCGCGGCGATCAGACCGCCGAGAATTTCCGGCGGCTCGGCGATCGAGCCCATGGTGACGATCACGCCAAGAACGGCGGCGACGATACCGAAGGCGGGCAGGGCCTCGCCAAGCGCGGTCACGGAGGCCGATATGGCATGACCCTCGCTGTGATGGGTCTCGATATCCTGGTCCATCAGCGCTTCAAGCTCATGCGGATTTTCAGTCCCCATGGTCATCAGCCGGAGATAGTCGCAGATAAAGGCGACCGCATGGTGGTTCTTGGAAAAGCTCGGAAAATGCTGGAAAAGGTCGCTTTCATGCGGATTTTCAATATGCGATTCCAGGGCGATCATGCCCTTGGTCTTGGAAATCTTGAAAATCGCATAGAGCAGGGTCAGAAGCTCCGTATAGGCCTTCTTGTCATAGGGGGCGCCCTTGATCAGCTTGCCGAAGGATTTGAACCAGCCGAAAATCACCCATTTCGGGTTGGCCTGGAAATAGGCCCCGAAGGCGGCGCCCAGGATGATCAGGAATTCGAGTGGCTGGAACAGCACGGCAAAATTCCCGTGCGGGGCATAGCCACCGGCCACGGAGCCGAATGTCACAACGATACCAATAATCCAAAACATGCTTACACTGGGGCCCTTACACGATCGCTTCCAAGGAGTCAGGGGCTGATTTTGCCCCGAAAATGGTTAATAAAGCGTGAGTAATTTTACGAAGTTTTTAAAGATTGCGCAGTATGGGCAAGGGGTTGGGGAAATCGCCCGCGCCCGCGATGTCTCCGGGCGGGGCTAAGAAAAATGGTGATTTTGCTGGCCATTTATGGGAAAGTGCCCGCCGCTTTGCAAATCAATTGCAGGGGCGGCGCGTTCAAGAATACAGGTACCGGTTGCGCATGAGTTTCGACGCCAGAGAATTTAGAAATGCATTGGGTTGTTTCGCCACAGGGATAACGGTTGTCACGTCGCGGAGCGCGACGGGCGAGCCGCTTGGCGTCACCGTCAATTCCTTCAGTTCCGTCTCGCTCGATCCGCCGCTGGTGCTGTTCAGCCTGGCCCATGTCGGCGGTCATTGCCAGGAATTCCTGGCCAGCGGCAAGTTCGCCGTGAATATTCTCACCCCCGACCAGCGGCCTCTCTCCGACCGCTTCTCCATGGCCCGCGACAACCGCTTCGAGGGGATCGCGCATGACGTCGGCGAGAATGGCAGCCCGGTGTTCCGGGAGAGCCTTGCCGTCTTCGAATGCGAGACCTTCGCCGTGCATGAGGCGGGGGATCATGCGGTCTTCATCTGCCGGGTCAGCAATGTCACCATGGGCGCGGAGGAGCAGGCGCTGCTCTTTCACAAGGGGCAATATCATATCCTTTAGGCGCGATCATTCCGCCTGCTGAAAAATTCCCGCTTGGCCCTTTCATCGGCGCGCGCAAGCCGCTACAACAGGAACAAATCAATTCACCGGAGGCGGCAGACATGGCAGAAAAAGCAGCATTCGTCGGACTGGGCGTGATGGGATATCCGATGGCCGGATATCTTCAGAAGGCCGGTTACGAGACCACCGTTTACAATCGCACGGCCGCGAAGGCGGAAAAATGGGTCGCGGAATATGGCGGATCGCGCGCCGATACCCCGGCCAAGGCGGCCGCGGGCGCGGATTTCGTCATGGTCTGTGTCGGCAATGACGACGACCTGCGCAGCGTCGTCCTTGGGGAGGATGGCATTCTCGCGACCATGAAGGCGGGCTCGATCGTCGTCGATCACACCACCGCCTCCTCCGAGGTGGCGCGCGAGCTTGGCGCGATCGCCAAGGAAAAGGGTATCGGGTTCGTCGATGCGCCGGTCTCTGGTGGTCAGGCGGGCGCGGAAAACGGCGTTCTCACGGTCATGTGCGGCGGCGACGCGGCGGATTTCGACCGCGCCAAGGAGCCGATCGGTTCTTACGCCCGAGCCTGCATGCTGATGGGCGGCGTCGGCGCGGGGCAGCTGACCAAGATGGTCAACCAGATCTGCATCGCCGGCGTGGTTCAGGGCCTCTCGGAAGGGATTCATTTCGCCGAGAAGGCGGGCCTCGATGCCGAGAAGGTGATCGAGGTCATCTCCAAGGGCGCGGCGCAGAGCTGGCAGATGGAAAACCGCTACAAGACGATGATCGCCGATGAGTTCGATTTTGGCTTCGCCGTCGACTGGATGCGCAAGGATCTCGGGATCTGCCTCAAGACGGGCACCCAGATCGGCGCGAGCCTGCCGAACACGGCGCTGGTCGATCAATATTATGCCGATGTCCAGAATATGGGCGGCAACCGTTGGGATACCTCGAGCCTGATCCGGCGGCTGCGCAAGCTCGTCAAGTAGCGAGCGGCGCGGCGAGCGAGAGCGACCAGTAGCGCAGGATGCCGGCCGATTCCGGTGTCTGCGGCGAGATTCCGAGACCGACGTCGACAACCTGGCGGTTCAGGATGTTGGCGCGGTGAGGCGGGCTTTTCATCCACATGTTCACCACCCCCGCCGCATCCACGGCACCGAGGGCGACATTCTCGGCGGCGGTCGAGAATATATAGCCGCTGTCCCGGATCCGCTCATCGAAGGTCGATCCGTCCTCCCCCGTATGCGATAGCGCTTGTTTTCTCGCCATGAATTCCGCATGCTGCTGGGCGGTCTGCATAAGCTGGTCGTTGGCGGTGAGCGGCGGCAGGTTTTCCTTGCCGCGCTCCGCATTCAGGCAGTCGATGACATCGCTAATCAGGCTCATGAATCGCTCCTTCGGTTGCGGAAATGAAAGTGAACGCAGATACTCGATAACAGAACGCGCAGGCATGCCTTTTTGTGAGGAAATTCCGTCATGACAGATGAAAACAAGCCGCTCCGGCGGGAAACCCTTGTGGCGCAGGCGCTCGGATGGATGGACCCGGCGCACCGGAGCCTGATTCCCGGCATTTTCCCGGGCACCACCTATGAGCGGGAGGCGGACGGCAGCTATCCGACGGGCCGCGTCTATACCCGCGACCACAATCCCACCTATGATCAGCCGGAGCAGCTTCTCATGGCGCTGGAAGGGGGGCGCGATGCGCTGCTCTTCTCGTCGGGCATGTCGGCGGCGCTTGCCGTCGTGCAGGCGCTGCGTCCCGGCGATCACATGGTCGCGCCCAAGGTTATGTACTGGAGCTTTCGCAACTGGCTGCTGACCGTCGCGCAGGAATGGGGACTGGAAATTACCTTCGTGCCGAACGGCGATCTCGCGGCGCTGGAGGCGGCGGTCATCCCCGGCAAGACGAAGCTTCTCTGGCTGGAAACCCCGGCCAATCCGACCTGGGTGGTGGATGACATTGCGGGCTGGGCGCGGGTCGCAAAAGCGGCAGGGGCGCATCTTGCCGTCGATAACACGGTGGCAACGCCGCTGCTGACCAATCCGCTCAAGCTCGGCGCCGATATCGTCATGCATTCGGCGACGAAATATCTGAACGGTCATTCTGATGTACTGGCCGGGGCGCTGATCACCGCGGCGGAGGATGATTTCTGGGCGCGGGTCAAGGTCAACCGCAACGCCGGCGGGGCGATCCTCGGCCCGTTCGAGGCCTGGCTGCTCTTGCGCGGTTTGCGCACCCTGCATCTCCGCGTTCAGCGGGCGAGCGAAAACGCCATGGCCGTCGCCCGCCATTTCGACGGAAAGAAAGGCATCCGGCTGGTGCTTTATCCGGGACTCGACTCCCACGCCGGGCACGAGATCGCGGCGCGCCAGATGACGGGCGGTTTCGGCGGCATGCTGAGCCTCTGTATCAAGGGCGGCGCGGAGGCGGCGATGAGCGTGGCGGCGCGGCTCAAGGTGATCAAGCGGGCGACGTCGCTGGGCGGGGTCGAGAGCCTTGTCGAGCATCGCGCGAGCATCGAGGGCGCGGGAACGCCCTGCCCGGAGGATCTCTTGCGGCTGTCCATCGGCATCGAGAATGTATCGGACCTGATTGCGGATATTGAACAGGCATTGGAGGGGAGGAATATCTGATGGAACGCTCTGTTATCGTGACCGGCGGCAGCCGGGGCATCGGCCGGGCCATTGCCATCGGCGCGGCGACGGTCGGCTATCAGGTTTGCGTAAACTATGCCCGGAACGCAGAGGCGGCGGGGGAGGTGATCTCGCTGATCCAGTCGGCGGGCGGCAAGGCCATCGCCGTGCAGGCGGACATGACGAAAGAGGCCGATATCCTCCGCCTGTTCGAAACCGTCGATACGGAGCTGGCCCCCTTGGGCGCGCTGGTGAACAACGCCGGGATCGTCGACAAGGGCTCGAAGGTCGAGAATATGAGCCTCGAGCGGCTGGAGCGCATGTTCGCCACCAATATCACCGGCCCGTTTCTCTGCGCGCGCGAAGCGGTGAAGCGCCTGTCCACGGCCCATGGCGGCAAGGGCGGGGTGATCGTCAATATTTCCTCGGTTGCCGCGAAGCTGGGCAGCCCGGGTGAATATGTCGATTACGCAGCTTCCAAGGGCGCAATCGACACCATGACAATCGGCCTTGCGAAGGAAGTCGCGGCGGAGGGCGTGCGCGTAAATGCGGTGCGCCCCGGCATCATCTATACGGAAATCCATGCAAGCGGCGGGGCGCCGGACCGGGTTGAGCGGTTCAAGTCGATGGTGCCGATGCTGCGCGGCGGCCAGCCGGAGGAAATCGCCGATGCGGTTCTCTGGCTCCTGTCGGACAAGTCCAGCTACGTCACCGGCTCACTGATCGATGTGACGGGCGGGCGCTAGTCCCGTCCCGCCGCCTAGCCCTGCAAATTCTTTGCGGCCTCGACGGCGAAATAGGTGAGGATGCCGTCGCAGCCCGCGCGCTTGAAGCCGAGCAGGCTTTCCATCACCACCTTCTCGCGGTCCAGCCAGCCGTTGAGCGCCGCCGCCACCAGCATCGAATATTCGCCCGAGACCTGGTAGGCATAGGTCGGCACGCCGAACTCGTCCTTCACCCGGCGGCAGACATCGAGATAGGGCATGCCGGGCTTGACCATGACCATGTCCGCGCCCTCGTTGATATCCATCGCCACCTCGCGGAGTGCCTCGTCGGTGTTCGCCGGGTTCATCTGGTAGGTGCGCTTGTCGCCGGTGCCGAGATTGCCCGAGGACCCCACCGCGTCGCGGAACGGCCCGTAGAAGCCGGACGCATATTTCGCCGCATAGGACATGATCAGCGTGTCCCGGCGGCCCTCCCGTTCCAGCTCGTCGCGGATCGCGCCGATGCGCCCGTCCATCATGTCGGAGGGCGCAATGATGTCACAGCCCGCCTCGACCTGGTTGAGCGCCTGGCGGACCAGCACGTCGACCGAGGCGTCATTCACCACATAGCCGTTCTGCACGAGGCCGTCCTGGCCGTGGGTGGTGAAGGGATCGAGCGCGACATCGCAGAGCACGCCCATCTCCGGCACCGCGTCCTTGATCGCCTTGATCGCCTTGCAGACGATATTGTCCTTGTTCAGCGCCTCGCGCCCGTCCTCGGTCTTGAGCTCCTGCTCGACCGCCGGGAACAGCGCGATCACCGGGATGCCGAGATCATGGGCCTCCTTCGCCGCGACCTTCAACAGATCGAGACTGAGCCGCTTCACCCCCGGCATGGAGGGTACGTCGATGCTGAGATTCTCTCCCTCATGCACGAATACTGGCCAGATCAGGTCGTTCGGGGTCAGCGCATTTTCGGCGACCAGTCGGCGGGACCAGTCGGTCCGGCGGACCCGGCGCATGCGGGTGCGGGGAAAATGAGGCGCAAGGGTTTTCATCTGTGGATTTCCTGCTCGTGGAGCGCTGATTATGGTATTTTGCGCATATTATCCCTATGCGGGCCGGGTCGCAAATGTTTAGGGTTTTTACCCTTCACCTAACGATCGTTTGGTGAACCATTGACAGCCTGACTGCAAGGTCGTATCAACGGGGAACATCACAAATGAGGCAAGCATCCCATGGACTTTAATCTATCGGAAGATCAGATCGCCTTTCAAGGCATGGCGCGGAATTTCGCTGCCGAAGTCTTCGCCCCCAACGCCGAAAAATGGGACGAGGAAAAAACATTCCCTGTAATGGAACTGCGCAAGGCGGCCGAGCTCGGGTTCGCCGGCATCTATGTGGGGGAGGAGCATGGCGGCTCCGCCCTGACCCGTCTCGATGCGGCGATCATTTTTGAGGAACTGGCGGCGGGCTGCACTTCAACGGCGGCCTTTATCTCCATCCATAATATGGCGAGTTGGATGATCGACCGCTTCGGCGCCGATACGGTGCGGGCGAAATTCCTGCCCAAACTCACGACCATGGAACATTTCGCGAGCTATTGCCTGACCGAGCCCGGCTCCGGGTCCGATGCGGCGGCACTTCGGACCAAGGCGGTGCGCGACGGCGATCATTATGTCATCAATGGCGGCAAGGCCTTTATTTCCGGCGGCGGCAAGTCGGATGTCTATGTGACCATGGTCCGCACAGGAGATGATGGCCCGAAGGGGATCAGCTGCATTGTCGTGCCGGCAGATGCGCCCGGCCTCAGCTTCGGCGCGCAGGAACGCAAGATGGGCTGGAATTCCCAGCCGACGGCGCAGGTCCTCTTCGATGATTGCCGCGTGCCGGTCGAAAACCTCATCGGCAATGAGGGCGATGGCTTCAAGATCGCGATGATGGGCCTCGATGGCGGACGGCTCAATATCGGCGCCTGCTCCATCGGGGCGGCGCGGGCCTGCCTTGAGCTCGCGCAAGGCTATACGGCGGACCGCAAGCAGTTCGGCCAGCCGGTCGGGGAGTTTCAGGCCGTGCAGTTCCGTCTCGCCGACATGGCGACGGAGCTGGAGGCGGCGCGCCTGATGATCCGGCAGGCGGCGGCGAAGCTGGATGCGAAGGACCCCGAAGCAACCCTCTATTGTGCCATGGCCAAGAGATTCGCGACCGATGTCGGCTTTAACGTCTGCAACGAGGCGTTGCAGCTTCATGGCGGCTACGGTTATTTGCGGGATTTTCCGCTGGAACGCTTCGTGCGCGATACGCGGGTGCATCAGATTCTGGAGGGGACGAACGAGATCATGCGCGTGGTGATCGCCCGCAAGCTCGCCGACGGGCAGGGGAGGCAGTAAGGCATGAGTGAAGAAGAAATCCTGTTTGCCGTCAACGGCGCGATCGGTCTTGTCACGCTCAACCGGCCAAAGGCGCTGAACGCGCTGACCCATGAAATGTGCCTCCTACTCAATGCGAAATTGCGGGAATGGGAGAAGGACGACAGGGTGCACGCAGTGGTGATCGAGGGGGCGGGGGACCGCGCCTTCTGCGCCGGCGGCGATATCGTCAAGCTCTATAACGAGGGCAAGAGCGGCGGCGACTATCCCTATCATTTCTACCGCGATGAATATCTGCTGAACACGCGGATCAAGCATTTCCCGAAGCCTTACATTGCGCTGATCGACGGGATCGTCATGGGTGGCGGGGTTGGCGTCTCGGTTCATGGGAGCCACCGCATCGCGACGGAGCGCACCCTGTTCGCCATGCCGGAATCCGGCATCGGCCTCTTCCCCGATGTCGGCGGAACCTATTTCCTGCCGCGGCTTGAAGGTGAACTTGGCATGTATCTCGGCCTCACCGGCGCGCGGCTGAAGACGGCGGATTCGGTCTTTGCCGGGATCGCCCATGGCTATATCCCCGCCGAGAAGCTGCCCGAGGTGAAGGACGCCCTTGCCGCGCATGACTTTACCGGCGATGCGAAGTCGGAGGTGGACAAGGTTCTCGCCGGCTTCACCACGGAGACCGAGGCCGCGCCGATCGCCGCGACCCTGCCCGCCATCAACCGCCATTTCGCAAAAGAGTCTGTCACGGCCATTGTCGAGAGCCTGCAGGCGGAGGATGATGCCTGGAGCGCAAAGACAGCGGACAGCCTGCTCACCAAGTCGCCGACCAGCATGAAGCTGACCTATCAGCAGCTCCGCCGCGGCAAGAGCCTCGATTTCGATGACTGCATGCGCATGGAGTTCCGCATGGTCAATCGCGTGATCCAGGGCGTTGATTTTTATGAAGGCACCCGCGCCGCCGTCATCGACAAGGACCAGTCGCCGAAATGGACCCCGGCGACGCTGGATGAGGTAAGCGACGCGGAGATCGAGGCTTATTTCGCCCCGCTCCCGGACGGGGAGCTGTTCTAGCGCCGCCGCCTACCAGAGCGGCTTGTCGAGCCCTTCGAGGATGACAAACTGCCCCTCGGCGGCGTCTTTGCGGGCCTCGCGCGCCTTTTTATATTCGGGGCTGTCATAGAAGGCCTTGACGGCCGCCATATCCGGATATTCGACGATCACCACCCGCCGGGTTTCCTCCGGCCCTTCCAGGGTTTCCATCGCCCCGCCGCGCGTCAAATAGCGCCCGCCGTACTTTTTGATGGCGATCGGCGCGAGGGATTTATAAACTTCATATTGTTCCGGGTCGGTCACATCGATCCGGGCAATCATATAAGCGGGCATTTAGGCGTCCTTTTCTGCGATCCAATGAACAAAAACAATAAGGGGGAAATCCATGAGCTACAAGTATGTAACCGTCACGCGGGAGGGGCGCATCGCCACCGTCCGCTTCGATCGCGGAACCGAGGTCAACGCCATGTCGATCGAGCTGATGGGGGAACTGACGGAGGTTGCCCGCTCGTTCGAGGGGGACACGGAGACGAGCGCCATCATCCTCACCGGGAATGGCAAGAATTTCACCGTCGGCTATGACCTGAAAGACCCGGCGGTCAAGGCGCGGGTCGCGGCGGGGGTGATGGACCGGCGCGAGATGCTGAAGGTCGGCCCGAAGATGAGCAAGGCCTGGGAGGATCTGGAGCCCATGACCATCGTCGCGGTGGATGGCTACTGCATCGGCGGCGGCGTCGCGCTCTCGGTCGCCTGCGATATGCGCGTGGCGTCAAAAGGCGCGATCTTCTGGGTGCCGGAAATCCGCAACGGCATGAATATGAGCTGGCAGTCCGTGCCGCGCATGGTCAACCTGATGGGCCCCGCGCGCACCAAGCAGCTCTGCATCGTCGCGGACAAGATCAGCGCCGGGAAAGCGCAGCAATGGGGTCTTGTTGAGGAAGTGGCGGAGGAGGGGGGCGCCTACGCGCTCGCGCTGGAATTCGCGCAGAAAATCGCCGCCATGCCGCCGCTCCCCGTCCGCATGATCAAGCAGGGCGCGAGCGTTGCCGCCAACGCCCTCAACCACGCCGTCAGCTATATGGATATGGACCAATACACCGTCGCCATCACCTCCGAAGACCACGCCGAGGGCATCAAAGCCTTCCTAGAAAAACGCGACCCGGTGTTTAAGGGTCGGTAGGGGGGGG
>SWBZ01006441.1_pt1 | contig 53492 bp, 51 predicted proteins | sample 4693031 | NCBI WGS metagenome assembly SWBZ01 (sample SAMN10267274, study PRJNA491770) | bioreactor metagenome | isolation source: DHS bioreactor inoculated with | place: Japan: off Shimokita Peninsula
GGGGGCAACTTCCGGAGGGCATTGAGCCGGCCATGGGCCCGATCGCCACGGGTCTGGGCGAGATCTTCATGTATACGGTATCTGCAATCCGTGATTCGGGCATCACGGCGATGGAGCTGCGCACGGTACAGGACTGGATCGTGCGCCCGCAGTTGCGCCAGACGCCGGGCGTGGTCGAGGTCAACACCATCGGCGGCTATACCAAGCAGTTCCACGTTCTGCCAGATCCGGATCGCCTGCTGGCCTTTGACCTGACCCTGCAGGACCTGATGTCGGCACTGGTGCGCAACAACCTCAATACCGGCGCCGGCTATATCGAACGGTTCGGCGCGCAATACCTGATCCGCTCCCCGGGCCAGCTTGCCGAGCTGGAGGAGATTCGCGGTATCACGGTCGCAAGGCGTGACGGCGTACCCATACGACTGGACGATGTCGCCGAAGTCACGCTGGGCCATGAACTGCGGACCGGCGCTGCGACCCAGGACGGCCAGGAAGTGGTACTGGGAACGGTCTTCATGCTGGTAGGGGAAAACAGTCGGGTCGTGGCACGCGCCACCGCCGACAGGCTGGAGTCCATAAAACCCTCGCTCCCCGAAGGTGTGGAACTCAATCCGCTATACGATCGAACGACCCTGGTCGACAAGACCATCGCCACGGTGCAGAAGAACCTCGCCGAGGGAGCGCTGCTGGTGATCGCTGTGCTGTTTCTGTTGCTTGGCAATTGGCGCGCGGCGCTGGTCACGGCGGCGGTGATTCCGGTGGCGATGCTCATGACCATAACCGGCATGGTCGAGTCGCAGGTATCGGGGAACCTGATGAGCCTCGGCGCGCTGGACTTCGGCCTGATCGTCGATGGTGCCGTCATCATCGTCGAGAACTGCCTGTACCAACTCGGCGCCTACCAGCGCATGCACGGTTCGCTGCCGGATCTGAAGGAGCGACTGCGCATCGTACGCGAGGCGACGGTGGAAGTGATCCGCCCGAGCGTGTTCGGGGTGCTGATCATCATGATCGTGTACATCCCGATCTTCGCCCTCACCGGCGTGGAGGGCAAGATGTTCCATCCCATGGCCTTCACGGTGGTCACCGCACTGCTCTCGGCACTGATCCTGTCGGTAACCGCCGTACCCGCGGCAGTGGCCTTGTTCGTCAGCGGCCGGGTAAAGGATACGGATAGCATCGTCATGGGTGGTCTGCGTCGTGTTTATGAACCGGTGTTGCGTGGTGCACTTGCCTATCGCTGGCCGGTGGTCGCGCTGGCCGCCGTGCTGGTCTTGATATCCGCCGTCCACGCCACCCGCATGGGCACGGAATTCATGCCCAGTCTCGACGAGGGTGACATGGCGGTGCATGCCTTGCGTATCCCGGGCACCAGCCTGACCCAGGCAGTAGGGATGCAGGCGGCACTGGAGGCACGGCTGAGTGAATTCCCGGAAGTCTCCCATGTGTTTGCCAAGATCGGTACCGGCGAGGTCGCCACCGACCCCATGCCGCCAAATGTCGCCGACACCTTCGTGATGATGAAACCGCGCGCCGAATGGCCCGACCCCCGCAAACCCAAATCCCGACTGGTGGCGGAACTGGAAAACGCGTCGCGCAGCATCCCTGGCAACAACTACGAATTCACGCAGCCGATCGAGATGCGCTTCAACGAACTCATTGCCGGGGTGCGCGCCGACCTGGCGGTAAAGGTCTATGGCGATGACTTCGAGACCCTGGTCAGCCTGGCCGATCGCGTCGAAGCGGTGGTATCGCAAGTTTCTGGCGCGGCGGACGTCGGTGTCGAACAGGCTACCGGACTGCCCATGCTCACGATCACACCCAGGCGCGATCGACTGGCCGAATACGGCCTGGATGTCGCGTCGGTGCAGGAAACCCTGCGCATCGCCATGGGTGGCGCAACAGTCGGCCAGATATTCGAAGGTGATCGCCGCTTCGACCTGGTAGTGCGACTGTCCGAACATCTGCGTACCGATCTGGAGGCGATGGAACGTCTGCCCATCCCCTTACCTGCGGATACAGGACGCGAGGTCGAGGGCGATGCCGATGCACTTGGCCTTGTGGCCATTACCCCACGCAGCATCCCCCTGGGCGAACTTGCCCACATCGCCTTCACCGAAGGCCCCAACCAGATCAGCCGGGAAAACGGCAAACGCCGTGTGGTGGTGACGGCCAATGTACGCGAGCGTGATCTAGGAAGTTTCGTCGAAGAAGTACGGAATGCGGTGCGCGAGCAGGTTGAACTGCCAGCAGGCTACTGGGTCGATTACGGCGGCACTTTCGAACAGCTGATTTCCGCGGCCAGGCGACTCTCGATCGTCGTACCAATGACGCTGCTGATCATCTTAGGCCTGCTGTTCATGGCCTTCAATTCGGGCAGGGACGCCGCCCTGGTGTTCACCGGCGTGCCGCTCGCGCTCACGGGCGGAATCGCCGCGCTGGCCTTGCGCGATCTGCCGCTTTCGATCTCGGCCGGTGTCGGCTTCATCGCCCTGTCCGGTGTGGCCGTGCTCAATGGCGTGGTGATGCTGTCTTTCATCCGCGACTTGCGGGAAAAGGGTATGGCGCTGGAGCCGGCCATCATCCAGGGCGCTTTGCGGCGGCTACGTCCCGTGCTGATGACCGCGCTGGTGGCAAGCCTCGGTTTTGTGCCCATGGCCCTGAATGTCGGCACCGGCGCCGAGGTGCAGCGCCCGTTGGCGACAGTGGTGATCGGCGGCATCATCTCGTCGACCTTGCTCACTTTGCTGGTTTTGCCGGCGCTCTACCGCCTGGCCTATCGCAACAGGGCTTCCATCCAGTAAAGCCCCCCGACCGACCGTGGGCCAGCCCATCGGCTGCACTGTGCATCAAGTGGTTTTTTATGCGACTCTAGTGGCATGCACACACTGCTGTTGCGCACATCGCTTTTCATCCTGCTGTGGTGGTCCATAAGCGAGGGCGCCGGCGGCTGGGCGGTCGGCCTGCCAGTGATCGCCCTGGCCGTGGCCGCCAGTCACTTCCTGCAACCACCCCGGCAGCTGCGCCTGCGTCCCCTGGGTGTGCTGCGATTCACCGCTTTCTTCCTGGTGCAGTCCCTGCGTGCCGGCTTCGATGTGGCACTGCGCGCCCTGCGCCCGCGCATGCGGCTGGCGCCCGCCCTGCAGGAATACCGTCTGCAACTGCCCGCGGGACCGGCGCGGGTATTCCTCGCCGACACCATGAGCCTGTTGCCCGGCACCCTGAGCACGGAACTGCGTGACGATTACCTGTGTCTGCATGTACTGGATGCGCGCCTGCCCGTCGAGGCCGATCTGCGCCAAGTGGAGGTCCGCGTGGCGGACCTGTTCGGGCTGACACTGCAGGGATAAATCCGGACGGATTATATACATGGCCACGGAATCCGTGGCCAACTGGAAGGGTTCTCATGGAAAAGTTCTATCTCGCCCTCGCGGTCTTCCTGATGCTGAACGTCGCCGCCGGACTGCTGCGCATCCTGCGTGGCCCCACGGCCGCCGACCGCATGCTGGCGGCCCAGTTGTTCGGCACCACCGGTGTCGCCATCCTGTTGCTGCTCGCCGAGGCACAGGCGGTACCTGCCCTGCGTGACGTGGCGCTGGTATTCGCCCTGCTGGCGGCGCTGGCCACCGTGGCCTTCGTCAAACGGGTCTGGTACCGCAAGCCGGAGGACATGCCATGAACTTGATCGATCTCCTGGGCACGCTCCTGCTCGCCGCCGGCGGTTTCTTCTTCCTCGCCGGCACCCTGGGCCTGCTACGCTTCCCCGACGTATACACCCGCCTGCATGCCCTCACCAAGGTGGACAACCTCGGCCTCGGCTGCGTGGTGGTGGCCCTGATGCTGCGCGCCGACAGCGTCGCCGTCGTCTTCAAGCTGGGCCTGATCTGGGCGCTGGCCCTGCTGGCCACCGCCACCGCCGGTTACCTGGTGGCACATAGTGCACGCCAGCACGACATCCGGCCCTGGCAAGGCCCGGGGGAGGATGTATGAACGACATCCTGCCCTGGCTCTATGACAGCCTGATCGCCCTCACCCTGTTGTGGATTGCCTGGCAAACACTGTCTACCCGCGACCTGTTCAAGGCTGTGCTGCTGTTCATCGTCTTCGGGCTGCTGATGGCCCTGGCCTGGGTGCGCCTGCAGGCTCCCGACCTGGCCCTGGCGGAGGCGGCCATCGGCGCCGGCCTGACCGGCGCCCTGCTGCTCGATGCCGTGGGGCACTTGCGTGCACCGCGCCGCCCGGGGCCGCGAAAATGACCCGCGCGCTGATCGCCCTGTTGTGCCTCGGGCTGGCCGGGATGCTGGGGTGGGCCTTGTGGCAATTGCCGGGGGATGTCGGACTGAAGTCCGACCTGCAGTCCGAGCTGCAGGGTCAGGTGCAAGCGGATATCGTCGGGCTGCCGGCACTGGTGGCGGCCCATCTTGATCAGAGCGGAGTCCGGCACCCGATCACTGCGGTGCTGCTCAACTTCCGCGCCTACGACACCCTGCTGGAGATCGGCGTCCTGCTGCTCGCAGTGCTGGGCGTGCTGGCGGTGCGCCATGCCGCCGCCCCGGAGCCGGTACACCCGCAGCGGGCCGGCGCCGTGCTGGCCGCCCTTGTCCACCTGGCCGTGCCGCTCATGGTGCTGGTGGCCGGCTACCTGCTGTGGGCCGGCGCCCACCAGCCGGGCGGGGCCTTCCAGGCCGGTGCCGTGCTGGCCGGCGCCGGGGTGTTGCTGCGCCTGTCGGGCCGGCTGCCGGCGCTGCTGCCACCGGGGTTCTGGCTGCGCGCGGGATTGCTGCTGGGCTTCGCGGTATTCCTGGTCATCGCCCTCGGCGTAACCCGCGGTGGGCACGAACTGCTGGCCTATCCAGTGCAGCAGGCCGGCGGCCTGATCCTGGCCATCGAGGCCAGCCTCACCCTGTCCATCGGCCTGATCCTGGTGAGCCTGTTCGTGGGTGCGCCGTCGCCCCCTGAGCATGGCGGGGAGGCAAGCGAATGACCGGCGGCCTGTTCTATGCCATCACCGGCGTGCTGCTGTTCTGCCTGGGCCTGTACGGCTTCATCCAGCATGCCCACCTGCTGCGCAGGATCCTCGCCTTCAACATCATGGGCAGCGGCTGCTTCCTGGTGCTGGTGGGCCTGGCGCAGCGCGGTGGCCAGGTGGATCCGGTACCCCATGCCCTGGTGCTGACGGGCATCGTGGTGGCGGTCAGCGCCACGGCCTTCGCCCTCATCCTGATGCGCCAGCTCTATGTGGAAAGCGGTCATTGCACCCTCCCCGGCGAGGATGAGGAATCATGAGCCACCTGCACGCCTGGCTGGTCGCGGTGGACTGGATCCCCTGGCTGCTGGGCCCGCCGCTGGCCCATGCCACGCTGGCCTTCCTGCTCGGCCCGCGCCTGGCCCGCCTGCTGGCGCTGCCCGTCCTGGTCCTGGGCCTGGTGGCCGCCAGCGGCCTGGCGCTGCGGGTACTGGAACTGGGGCCCCAGGTACACGCCCTGGGCGGCTGGGGCGCACCGCTGGGCATCGAGCTGTACGCCGACGGCCTGGCCGCACTGATGCTGTGGATGACTGCCGCCATCGGCCTGGCGGTCGGCTGCTACAGCCTGGCCTTCTTCAGCGCCGATGACCGGCGCGGCACCTATTTCTGGCCCCTGGCCGCGTTCCTGATCGGGGCCATGAATGCCCTCTACCTGTCCGCCGACCTCTTCAATCTCTATGTCACCCTGGAACTGATGGGCCTGGCGGCGGTGGGCCTGGTGGCCCTGAGCAGTGGTGCCGCGGCCCTCGCCGCCGCGCTGCGCTACCTGCTCGCGGCGCTGCTGGGTTCCCTGCTGTACCTGCTCGGCGTGGCCCTGGTCTACGGCAGCCAGGGCAGCCTGGCATTGGCCGGGCTGAGCCTGGAAGCGAACCTGCTCTCGAGCCTGATCATCGCCCTCATGACCCTGGGTCTGGCCATCAAGACCGCACTCTTTCCCCTGCACTTCTGGCTGCCGCCGGCCCACGGCGGGGCGCCGGCACCGGTCAGCGCGCTGCTCTCGGCCCTGGTCATCAAGGCCTCGTTCTATCTGCTGCTGCGCCTCTGGTTCGAGCTCTTCCTGCCGGCCATCAACCTGCCCGCCGCCCAGTTCCTCGGCCTGCTCGGGGCCGGCGCCATTCTGTGGGGCTCCTGGCTGGCCCTGCAGCAGCGTGAGCTGAAGATGCTGGTGGCCTACTCCACGGTGGCGCAGGTGGGCTACCTGTTCCTGCTGTTCCCGCTGGCAAGCTTCGCGCCGGGCGCCGAGGCGGCCTGGAATGGCGGCGTCTACCATGCCCTGTCCCATGGCTTCGCCAAGGCCGCCATGTTCCTGGTGGCCGGCGCCATGCTGTTCGCCGCCGGCCATGGCGAGATCCGGCGTCTTGGCGGGTTGGGCCAGCAGCTGCCACTGGGCATGTTCACCTTCGCCCTGGCGTCGGTCTCGCTGATGGGCCTGCCCCCCTCCGGCGGCTTCATCGCCAAATGGCTGCTGCTGGAAGCGGCCCTGGCCAGCGGCCAGTGGTGGTGGATCCTGGTGATGATGGTCGGCGGCCTGCTCAGTGCCGCCTACCTGTTCCGTGTGCTGCGCCAGGCCTTTCTGCCAACACCGGCGGACACGCGCTTCCGCCGACCACCGGCCATGCTGGTGGGCAGCGCCTTCCTGTTGTCCCTGGTGGCCCTGGGGCTGGGGCTGTGGGCCAACGGCACCCTGGCCCTGCTGCGCGTGGGCGCGCCCTTCACGGAGATGACACCATGAGCGGCGGTGCCTGGTTGCCCTTGCTGGTGCTGGCCAGCTCCCTGTTCGCCGGTCTGATCATCTTCGCCCTGCCGGAGGCCAGCCAGCGCCTGCGTTCCAGCCTCAACCTGGCCGCTGCCCTCGCCAAGCTCGGCCTGGTGGCCATGATGCTGTGGGGGGTCTACCTGGGCCAGCAATACGAGGCCCGCTACACCCTCATGCCCGGCATCGACTTCGTGCTGCGCGCCGACGCCCTGGCCATGCTGCTGGTGACGCTGTCGGCGGTACTGTGGCTGTTCACCACCGTCTATGCCATCGGTTACCTGGAGGGGTCTCCGCACCGCTCGCGCTTCTTCGGATTCTTCAGTCTGTGTGTCACCGCCACCATGGGTCTCGCCCTGGCGGGCAACCTGTTCACCTTCTTTATGTTCTACGAGCTGCTCACCCTGTCCACCTATCCACTGGTGGTGCATCGCGGCACCGGTCAGGCGCTGCGCGCCGGCAAGCTCTACCTGGGCTATACACTGACCGGCGGCGCGGTACTGCTGGTCGGCATCATCTGGCTGCATGGCCTGGCGGGCAATGTGGAGTTCGTCCATGGCGGCGCGCTCTCGAACCTGGACCCCGCCCTGCATGGCGAGCTGGTGCTCATCTTCATCCTGCTCATCGCCGGCCTGGGGGTGAAGGCGGCCCTGGTACCACTACATGGCTGGCTGCCGGTGGCCATGGTGGCGCCGGCGCCGGTGAGCGCACTGCTGCATGCCGTGGCGGTGGTGAAGGCCGGCGCCTTCGGCATCGTGCGCGTGGTCTACGAGGTATACGGCATCGAATTCGCCGCCGATCTCAACTTGCTGCTGCCGCTGGCGGTAGTGGCGTCCATCACCATCGTCTACGGCTCACTGCGCGCCCTCAGCCAGAACGACCTGAAGAAACGCCTGGCCTACTCCACCGTCAGCCAGGTGTCCTACATCGTGCTCGGCACCAGCCTGTTCGGGCCGGTGGGCACCATCGGCGGCCTGGTGCACCTAGCGCACCAGGGCATCATGAAGATCACCCTGTTCTTCTGCGCCGGCAACCTGGCCGAGACCCTGCACATTCATCGCGTGAGCGAGATGAACGGCGTGGGCCGGCGCATGCCCTGGACCATGACGGCCTTCACCATCGCCGCCTTCGGCATGATCGGCGTGCCCCCCATGGCGGGTTTCATCAGCAAGTGGTATCTCGGTCTCGGCGCCCTGAATTCCGGTATGGACTGGGTGCTGTTGGTGCTGGTGGCGAGCACCCTGCTCAATGCCGCCTATTTCCTGCCAGTGCTGCATGCCGCCTGGTTCAAGCCCCAGCAGGGACCCTGGCCCGAGGAGAAACCTCGCGGTCAGTTCGAGACCAGCGCCTGGCTGCTGCTGCCGCCCCTGATCACCGCCGCCCTCACGATTGCCGTGGGCCTGTTCGCGGCGCTGGCCATCAGTCCCCTGGAATGGGCGCGCATCATCACCCTGCGGGAATACGTGCGATGAGTCCCTGGATCCTCCTCGTGCCCGGCCTGCCCCTCGGCCTGGCCCTGCTCATGATCTCGCCTCTGGCGCGCGCCTGGGTGCCGACCCTCGCGCCCCTGGCCTTGCTGCCGGCCCTGGCGGCGGTTGTCATGCTGCCCGCTGACACTCTGTTGCTGGACGACTGGCTGCTCGGCCTGCGCCTGGGCCTGGATACCACGGGCCGGGTGTTCCTGTTGTTCAGCGCCCTGGCCTGGTTGTGCGCCGCCCTCTACGCCCGCGCCTGGATGGCCACCGATCCGCACCGCTTCCGCTTCACCGCCCTGTTTCTGCTCGCCATGGCGGGCAACCTCGGTCTGTGCATCGCCCAGGACGCCCTGGGCTTCTACCTGTTCTTCGCCCTCATGACCTTCAGCGCCTGGGGCCTGATCCTGCATCGCGGCCACCCCGCCGCCCGCCACGCCGGCCGCACCTTCCTGGTGCTGGCGGTGCTGGGCGAGGCGGCGCTGCTGGTCGCGCTGTGGTTCACCGTGGCCAATGGCGGAGCGGATCTCGCCCTGGCCCCCGCCAGCGTGGCTGCCGCGCCGCAGCGGGATCTCATCATCGCCCTGCTGCTCATCGGCTTCGGCGTCAAGGCCGGGCTGCTGGGCCTGCACATGAGCCTGCCGCTCGCCTACGACGCGACACCCGCGCCGGGCGCCGCGGTACTGGCCTCGGCCATGATCAAGGCCGGGCTGCTGGGCTGGCTGCGCTTTCTGCCGCTGGGCGCGGAGGCCCTGCCCGGCTGGGGCGCGGTACTCATCATGCTGGGCTTCGCCGCCGCCTTCTACGGTGTGGTGATCGGTCTGCTGCAGACGTCGCCGCGGGTCATCCTGGCCTATTCCAGCATCAGCCAGATGGGCCTGATGATCGCCGGCATCGGCCTCGGACTGGCCAGCCCGGCGGCGGCCGGCCCGGTGCTGTTCGCCGTCACCCTCTATGCCCTGCACCATGCCCTGGTGAAGAGCGCCCTGTTCCTGGGCGAGGGCCTCAGCCGGGCCGCCGCCCATGGCCTCATCTTCGCCGGCATGGTGCTGCTCGCCCTGTTGCTGGCGGGCGCGCCGCTGACCGGTGGTGCCCTGGCCAAGTATCATCTGAAGGCGTTGCTGGACCTTACGCCCATCGCCAGCCCCGGACTGCTGGCGGGTCTGCTGGCCCTGGCCAGTGTCGGCACCAGCCTGCTCATGGCCCGCTTTCTCTGGCAGTTGCATCACCGCACCAGGCCGACCCGACGGCCACGCCCGGCCCTGTGGCTGCCCTGGCTGCTGGCGCTGCTCGCCGCGCTGCTCCTGCCCTGGGCGCTGGTAATGGACACGGCGGCCCTGCGCACACCGGCGGGCCTGTGGCAGGCCGGCTGGCCGGTACTGGCGGGGATTGCCCTGGCCTTCATCGGCCGCCACGGCGTGGGCGCCCTGGCGCCGCGGGTGCCGGCCGGGGACATCCTCATTCCCCTCGAATGGCTGCTGCAACAGGGCTGGCGCCGCGGCCGCGCCGTCCTGCGCATCAACCTGACGCGACGCTGGCGCCGGTTGCGCGACCCCGGCCAGGAGGCACTGCAACGGCTGGCCGGCCCGGTCCTGGGCGAGCGACTGGAGGCCAGCCTGCGTCCCTGGCGTCGCTTCGGCGTACTGGGCCTGCTGATCGCCTTCTCCCTGGCCATACTGCTCGGCGCGCCATGAACGCGCGGCTGTTGCGCCTCCTGCCCTGGGCGCCCCTGCCCGCCCTGCTGTTCGCCATCCTGGGCCCCGCTGGCGCCAGCCTGGAAATCCCCTGGCTGCTGCTGGGCATGCAGTTCGGCCTGGACGACACCGGCCGCAGCTTCCTGTTCTTCAGCGCGCTGCTGTGGCTGTTCGCCGGCTGGCAGGCCCGCGACCTGCTCGCCCATGACCCGCGCCAGACAAGCTTCGCCCTGTTCTTCGTCGCCACCCTCGGCGGCAACCTGCTGTTGATCCTGGCCGCGGACCTGGCGGGTTTCTATTTCGGCTATGCCCTCATGACCTTCGCGGCCTACGGCCTGGTGGTACACAAGGGCAGCCCCGAGGCCTGGCAGGCGGGACGGGTATACCTGGTCATGGCACTGCTGGGGGAAGCCCTGCTGTTGCTGGCCTTCCTGCAGCTGGCGGCACTGGCCGACAGCCTGCGGATCGCCGACGTGCAGGCGGCGCTCGCCCGGGCCCCCGGGCGCGAGGGCATCATGGCCCTGCTGGCCGCCGGCTTCGGGATCAAGGCCGGGGCGCTGACCCTGCACCTGTGGCTGCCACTGGCCCACCCGGTGGCACCGGTGCCCGCCAGCGCCGTGCTGTCCGGGGTGCTCATCAAGGCCGGACTGCTGGGCTGGCTGCGCTTCCTGCCCCTGGGCATGGTGGCGTCCGACTGGGGCTGGGTGCTGGCGATCGCCGGCCTGATCGCGGTCTTCTATGGCGTGATCGTCGGCCTGGCGCAAACGGTGAGCAAGGTCATCCTGGCCTATTCCAGCATCAGTCAGATGGGCCTCATGACCCTGGCCGTGGGCCTGGGACTGGCCGTTCCCGATGCCTGGCCATTGCTGTTGCCGGCGGTCATCCTGTACGCGCTGCACCATGCCCTCACCAAGGGCGCGCTGTTCCTCGGCCTGGCCCTGGTCGGACCGGGACGACGGAGCGTGCTGGCCGGCATGGCGCTGCTCAGCCTGAGCCTGGCCGGCGCCCCGCTGCTCAGTGGCGCCCTGGCCAAGTACCAGCTGAAGGTCGCCGTACCAAGCGGATCCGCGCAGGACTGGATCCTGCCCATGCTGGCCCTGGGCAGCCTCGCCACCACCCTGCTGATGGCAAGACTGCTATGGCTCCTGGCAGGTGCAAAATCACCGCGCTGGACCGCACCACCCGCGCGCGCCTTCCTCACCTGGTGGCTGCTGGTACTGCTGGCCCTCACGAGCACCTGGTGGTGGCCGCGGCACACGCCCATGGCACTCGGCCTCGAGCACCTCGGGTCCGCCGCCTGGCCGGTGCTCGGCGGCAGCCTGCTGGCCTGGTGGGCAGCCCGACGGTTTGTGTGGCGCTGGCCCGCCATACCGGCCGGCGACCTGCTGTGGCCCTTGCTTCGTGCGATTGACCGGCTGCGTCAAGCCGCCCGCTGGCCATTGCCGCCCCTGGATGGACCACAGCGCCGGCTGCACTGGCCGCGCTGGCCCGAGGGCGGAACGTTGTCGATCGGCAGCAGCCGGGCCCAGGGCCTCCTGCTGCTGTTCGGACTGGTGCTCCTGCTGGCGATGCTGTCGTCCCGCTAGTCTGAAACAGGATATTTCATACTGATTACTGACATCGTCCCACCCCTGCATCAACCGTAGCGGCGTACCTGTCGCCGGGAAAAAATTCCCGGTATAGTTAGCCACTCGCCGACCAATCCGAAGCAACAAACCCGTGCGAAAATAACGGTTTAAGCGGACCCAGCCACGACCTCCATGACCCTCAGCCTGATCATTTTCCTGCCCCTGCTGGGGGCCCTGCTGCCACCCCTGTTCATCCGCCTGGGGCGCACGGCCTGTGCCTGGTCGGCGGCCCTGCTCGCCGGTACGGCGCTGGCCATCCTGCTCTACCACAGCCCGGCGGTGTTCGCCGGCGAAACCCTGGTGTTCACGCAGCCCTGGCTGCCGGCCCTGGGGCTGAACTTCAGCCTGCGCCTGGACGGCCTGGGCCTGCTGTTCGCCCTGCTGATCCTCGGCATCGGCCTGCTGATCATTCTCTATGCCCGCTACTACCTGTCGGAACACGACCCCATGGGGCGCTTCTACGGCATGCTGCTGCTGTTCATGGCCGCCATGCTGGGCATCGTGCTGTCCGAGAACCTGCTGCTGTTGCTGGTGTTCTGGGAGCTGACCAGCCTCAGTTCCTTCCTGCTCATCGGCTACTGGAAACACCGCAGCGACGCACGCCAGGGTGCGCGCATGGCCCTGGCCATCACCGGCGGCGGCGGCCTGGCCATGCTGGCGGGCATCCTGCTGCTGGGGCACATCACCGGCAGCTATGAACTCTCGGTGGTGCTGGCCTCGGCGGAGCTGATCCAGGCCCATGCCCTGTACTCGGTCACCCTGGTGCTGATCCTGCTCGGCGCCTTCACCAAGTCGGCGCAGTTCCCCTTCCACTTCTGGCTGCCCCACGCCATGGCCGCGCCCACGCCGGTGAGCGCCTACCTGCACTCGGCCACCATGGTGAAGGCCGGCGTGTTCCTGCTGGCACGGCTGTTCCCGGCCCTGTCCGGCACCGAGCTGTGGTTCTTCCTGGTGGCCGGCACCGGCACCGCAACCCTGCTGCTGGGCGCCTACCATGCCCTGTTCAAGCACGACCTCAAGGGCCTGCTGGCCTACTCCACCGTCAGCCACCTGGGCCTGATCACCCTGCTGTTCGGCATCGGCACGCCACTGGCCGCCGTGGCCGGGGTGTTCCACATCATCAACCACGCCACCTTCAAGGCCTCACTGTTCATGGCGGCGGGCATCATCGACCACGAGACCGGCACCCGCGACATGCGTCGCCTGGGCGGCCTGTGGCGCTTCATGCCGCACACCGCCACCCTGGCCATGGTGGCGGCGGCTTCCATGGCCGGGGTGCCGCTGTTCAACGGTTTCCTCAGCAAGGAGATGTTCTTCGCCGAGACCCTGCATGCCGGCTGGATGGGGGAATGGAGCTGGCTGCTGCCGCTGCTGGCCACCCTGGCGGCACTGTTCTCCGTAGCCTACTCGGTGCGATTCATCCACGATGTGTTCTTCGGCACCGGCCCCAGGGACATCACGCGTAAGCCCCACGAACCGCCGCGCTACATGAAGGTGCCGGTGGAGGTGCTGGTGGCCCTGTGCCTGCTGGTGGGCATATTGCCCGCCTGGACGGTGGCGCCGCTGCTGGCCGCTGCGGCCGCCAGCACCGTGGGCGCCGAGCTGCCCTACTACAGCCTGGCCATCTGGCATGGCTTCAACCTGCCGCTGCTCATGAGCCTTATCGCCCTCGCCGGTGGCGTGATCCTCTACCTGCTGCGCTTCCGGCTGTTCGCCCTGCATGACCGGATCTTCCCGCTCTGCGACGCCAAGGCATGGTTCGAGTGCGGCCTGGCCCGAACCATCGCCGTCTCGCACCAGCTCACCGCCTGGCTGGAAAACGGTTCCCTGCAGCGCTACGCCATGCTGCTGGTGGCCAGTGTGCTGATCGTCATCGGTACCAGCCTGTGGGGCACGACCCTGACGGGACCGGTGGCCATGGGTACGGTGGACGGCGTGACCCTGACCGGCGCCCTGGTACTTGGCGTCAGCGCCCTCGCCACCGTGATCTGGCACCGCCGTCGCCTGGCGGCCCTGGTGCTGCTCAGTGTGGTGGGCCTGGTGGTGTCGGTGGCCTTCGTGCGCTTCTCCGCGCCCGACCTGGCGCTGACCCAGTTGTCGGTGGAGATGGTCACCATCCTCCTGCTCATGCTGGCCCTGTATTTCCTGCCGCAACACAGTCCGGCGGAGTCCTCCACCGCGCGCCGCTGGCGCGACGGCCTGCTCGCCGCTGGCGCGGGACTGTCCGTGGCCGCGCTGGCGTGGGGCGTGCTCACCCGTCCCCTCGAGACCATCAGCGGTTACTTCCTGGAGCAGAGCAAGCCCGGTGGCGGTGGCAGCAACGTGGTGAACGTCATCCTGGTGGACTTCCGCGGCTTCGACACCCTGGGCGAGATCACCGTACTGGCCATCGCCGCCTTCGGCATCTATGCGCTTCTGCAGGGCCTGCGCCTGCCCTCACCCACCACCGACGGGGAGGGACGCCCCTGGGCGGAGGACCGCCATCCCCTGATTCTCAGCGCCGTGTCCCGGCCGCTGCTGCCACTGGCGCTGATGGTGTCCCTCTATATTCTCCTGCGTGGCCACAATCTGCCCGGCGGCGGCTTCATCGCCGGCCTGGTCACCGCCGTGGCGCTGATCCTGCAATACGTGGCCAGCGGCGTGGTCTGGACCCGCGAACGGCTGCCCTTCGACTACATCAAGCTGACCGCCAGCGGCGTGCTCGTGGCCACTCTCACCGGCGTGGCCAGCTGGTGGTTCGCCCATCCGTTCCTGACCTCCACCTTCGAGTACGTACAGCTGCCACTGCTGGGCAAGTTCGAGCTGGCCAGCGCCATGGTCTTCGATGTGGGCGTGTACCTGACCGTGGTGGGCAGCACGCTGTTGATCCTGGCCAACCTGGGCAAGCTCACCCTGGTGAGTCAACCCCACGAGGAGACCAAGTAATGGAACTGCTGGTCGCGATCATGATCGGGCTGTTGACCGCCTGCGGCATCTACCTGCTGCTGCGCGCGCGCACCTTTCCGGTGATCATGGGCCTTACCCTGCTGTCCTATGCGGTCAACCTGTTCCTGTTCGTCATGGGCCGGGTCGGCGAGAGCCAACCCGCGGTGATCGGTGTCGGTGATGGACAATACACCGATCCCCTGCCCCAGGCCCTGGTACTGACCGCCATCGTCATCGGCTTTGCCATGACCGCGTTCGTGGTCACCCTGGCGCTGCGCGCCCGGGGTGAACTGCACAGTGATCATGTGGACGGCGATGCGGATCCGCGGGGGCCCGGGGCATGACGCACACCATCATCCTGCCGGTCCTGCTGCCGCTGTTGACGGCGCTGGTCCTGCTGTTCGGCAGCCGGCGCAGCCTGGCCTGGAAACGAGGTGTCTCGCTGGCCGCCACCGCCGCCCTGCTGCCCCTTGGCCTGCTGTTGCTGCAGCAGACGTACAGCGGAGCCTATGGGGTCTATGCCCTGGGGAACTGGGTGGCGCCCTTCGGCATCGTGCTGGTGCTGGATCGCCTGGCCGCCCTCATGCTGTTGCTCACCGCCCTGCTGAGCCTGCCGGCGCTGCTCTACGCCAGTCATGGCGATGACCATACCGGGCCCAATTTCCATGCCCTGTTCCAGTTCCAGCTCATGGGCCTGAACGGCGCCTTCCTCACCGGCGACCTGTTCAACCTGTTCGTGTTCTTCGAGGTGCTGCTGATCGCCTCCTATGCGCTGTTGCTGCACGGCGCGGGGCCGGCGCGCAGCCGCGCGGGTCTGCACTACGTGATCCTCAACCTGGTGGGTTCCGGCCTGTTCCTGCTCGCCGTCGGCACCCTGTACGGCATCACCGGCACCCTCAACATGGCCGACCTGGCGGTGCGCGTGGCCGCCGCCGGTCCCGCGGACGCGCCCCTGTTGCGCGCCGCCGGCCTACTGCTGCTGGTGGTGTTCGCGCTGAAGGCGGCGTTATTGCCCCTGTATTTCTGGCTGCCACGCGCCTACAGCGCCGCCAGCGCGCCGGTGGCGGCGCTGTTCGCCATCATGACCAAGGTAGGGGTGTACTCCATCGTGCGGGTATACAGCCTGATCTTCGGCGCCCAGGCGGGGCTGCTCGCCGACACGGCGCTGGCCTGGCTCTGGCCGCTGGCGCTCGCCACCCTGGTGCTCGGCGCCCTGGGCGCGCTGGCGGCGCGCGAGCTGCGCACCCTCATTGCCTACCTGGTGGTGGTCTCAGTGGGTACCCTGTTGGCCGGCTTCGCCCTCAACAACAACGCCGCCCTGGCTGCCTCCCTCTACTACCTGCTGCACTCCACCCTGGTGGCCGGCGGCCTGTTCCTGCTGGCCGGCCTGATCCGCACCCAGCGCGGCGCCGAAGGCGACCAGTTGCACCCCGCCGCACCGGTCAGCCAACCGGCCCTGCTCGGCAGCCTGTTCTTCATCGCGGCCGTGGCGGTGGTGGGCATGCCGCCACTGTCGGGCTTCATCGGCAAGCTGCTGCTGTTGTCCTCGGTGCCACCGGGTATGCAACTGATCTGGCTGTGGGCCATCGTACTGGGCAGTGGCCTGCTGGCCTTGATCACGCTGAGCCGCGCCGGCAGCCAGCTGTTCTGGAACACCCTGGAGATCACCCCGGTGGCACCGCGCGCCGACCGCCTGCGCCTGGCCGCTGTGGTGCTGCTGCTGGCCTCCGCGCCGCTGCTCAGCCTGTTCGCCGAGCCCGTCCACCGCTACACCCAGGCCACGGCCGCGCAGTTGTATGCCCCCGCGGGCTATATTCACGCTGTGCTCGGTGCGCGCAACATCCCGCGCCTGACCATTGGTCCGGAGGAACGGCCATGATCGCCCCACGCCGCTGGCTGCCTCATCCCCTGCTCAGCCTGTTGCTGCTCATCCTCTGGCTGTTGCTGTTCAACACCTTGTCCCTGGCCCATGTCCTGTTCGGGCTGCTGCTCGGCATCCTGTTGCCGCTGTTCACCCAGCGTTTCTGGCCCGGCAGCCCGCGCGTGCGGCGTCCCCTGCACCTGGCGCGCTATGCCCTGCTGGTGTTGGGGGACATCCTCATCGCCAATGTGCAGGTGGCCCGGCTCATCCTGGGGCCGGTGAAAAAACTGCACCCGGCCTTCGTGATCTATCCCCTGGATCTGCGCGAGGACTTCAGCATCACCCTGCTGGCCAGCACCATATCCCTGACCCCCGGCACGGTATCCGCCGACGTCAGCCCCGATCGTCGCAGCCTGCTCATCCATGCCCTGGACGTGGATGACGAAGCGGCGCTCATCGCCCACATCAAGCAGCGTTACGAAACGCCCCTGAGGGAGATATTCGAATGCTAGCCCTGGCTATCCCCATCGCCTTCGCGCTCATGTCACTGGCGCTGTTGCTGAACCTGTGGCGGGTGGTGCGCGGCCCCGACCTGCCCGACCGCATCCTCGCCCTGGACACCCTGTACATCAACAGCATCGCCCTGCTGGTGCTGTTCGGCATCCACCTCGACACCATGATCTATTTCGAGGTGGCGCTGCTCATCGCCATGATGGGCTTCGTCGGTACGGTGGCCGTGGCCAAGTACCTGCTGCGCGGCGACATCATCGAATAGGGAGGAAACCGGCATCATGGAAACCATCATCGAGGCCCTGGTGGCCCTGTTCCTGCTCATCGGCGCGGCCTTCGCGCTGGTCGGCTCCATCGGCCTGGCGAAACTGCCGGATTTCTTCATGCGCCTGCACGGCCCCACCAAGGCCACCACCCTGGGCGTGGGCGGCATGATCGTCGGTTCTGTACTGTATTTTTCCACCCGCGGCGAGGGCCTGAGCCTGCACGAACTGCTCGTCACCCTGTTCCTGTTCATCACCGCGCCCGTCAGTGCCCACATGCTGGCCAAGGCGGCGCTGCACCTGCGGCTGCGCACGGTGGAACGGACCCGTGGCGAGGGTGCATTGCCGCGAGGTGATGCGGAATAAGCGGGTAATCCCTGCTTTGTCATTGCGAGGAGCGTAGCGACGAAGCAATCTCCCGGGTATGAGCTGCGATTCATGGGATTGCTTCGCTTCGCTCGCAATGACAGGCTATGCTGGATAACCCCATGCCGCCGATCCTCTCCATCGAAAGACTGAACAAGACCTATGCCTCCGGCCTGGCGGCATTGAAGAACATCGACCTCGAGATCCGCCGCGGCGAGATCTTCGCCCTGCTCGGCCCCAACGGCGCGGGCAAGACCACCCTGATCAGCATCGTCTGCGGCATCGTCACCCCCGGTACCGGCCGCGTTCGCATCGACGGCCACGACATCATCGAAGACTACCGTGCCGCGCGCGCCATGGTCGGCCTGGTCCCACAGGAACTCCACACGGACATGTTCGAGACCGTGTGGGAAACGGTGAGCTTCAGCCGCGGGTTGTTCGGACTTGCGGCCAACCCGGCCCATATCGAGCAGGTGCTGCGCGACCTGTCCCTATGGGACAAGCGCAAGGCGGAAGTCATGACGCTCTCGGGCGGAATGAAACGCCGCGTCCTGATCGCCAAGGCGCTCGCCCACGAACCCAAGGTCCTGTTCCTCGATGAACCGACGGCGGGCGTGGATGTGGAACTGCGCCGCGACATGTGGGCCCTGGTGCGGAAGCTGCGTGACACCGGCGTCACCATCATCCTCACGACCCATTACATCGAGGAGGCCGAGGAGATGGCGGATCGAATCGGCGTGATCCGCCGAGGCGAACTGATCCTGGTCGAGACCAAGACCGAGCTGATGAAAAGGCTCGGCAAGCGGCAACTCGCGCTGCAGTTGCAGGAGCCGCTGGAGAGGATTCCCGAGGAACTGGCGGCCTGGGACCTGAGCCTGACCGATGGCGGCAACATTCTGGAATATTGCTTCGAGGCCGGGCAGGAGCATACGGAAATCCCCACCCTGCTGCGACGATTGCAGGATCTCGGCATCGAGTTCAAGGACCTCAGCACCCGCCAGAGCAGCCTCGAGGAAATCTTCGTCGGCCTGGTGAGCGAACGGGAAGCCGCAACATGAAGCAGGCCGCGCACTTCAACCGCCACAGTGTCCTCGCCATCTACTGGTTCGAGATGTCCCGCTTCCGACGCACACTCTGGCAAAGCCTGGTAACACCCGTGATCACGACGGTACTCTACTTCGTGGTGTTCGGCGCCGCCATCGGCCCGCGCATGGGGGACATCGACGGGGTCAGCTACGGCGCCTTCATCGTCCCGGGACTGATCATGCTGACCGTCTTTACCGAAAGCCTCAACAATGCCTCTTTCGGCATCCACATGCCGAAGTTCACCGGCACCATTTACGAGTTGTTGTCCGCGCCCGTGTCGGCCTTCGAGGTGGTATTTGCCTACGTGGGAGCGGCGGCGACCAAGTCAGTATTGATCGGACTCATCATCCTTGCCACCGCCAGCCTGTTCACCCCCATCGACATCCAGTACCCCATGTCCATGGCCATCTACCTGGTACTGGTCGCGATCGCCTTCAGCCTGGCCGGCTTCATCATCGGCATCTGGGCCAGGGGGTTCGAGGAACTCCAGTTCATCCCCATGCTGATCGTCACACCCCTGACCTTCCTGGGCGGGGTTTTCTACTCCATCGATATCTTGCCGGGCCTGTGGCGCACCCTGAGCCTGTTCAACCCCATCGTCTACCTGGTCAGCGGCTTTCGCTGGAGCTTCCACGGCAGCGGGGATGTATCCATCGGCGTGAGCCTGGCCGTGCTCACCGGTTTCCTCACGGCCTGCCTGGCCATCGTGTGGTGGATCTTCCGGACCGGCTACCGGCTCAAGAGCTAACGCCGCTCGATTTTTTTCAAACACTTACACCCTGAACAGCCGGGTTGCGAGGGTTCCTTCCGCACGGACGGGCGAACCATTCGTAACGCGTGGGAAACGGCACTTGCATTTGATTTAAATTGTACTAAAGTCAATTTAATTTAAAGGCAAGCCCCGCAGGAGTCCTCGCGTTGAAAACCAGGGCCTACAACAACGAAACCCGGCGCCGGAAGAAAGCCGCACTGAAGGAACGCATCGCTGCGGTCACGGCCGAGCTGCATGCGGCCAGGGGAGTGACGGCGACCCGCTACGCCGACATTGCCAGGCAGGCGGGCGTTTCTCTACCCACGGTGTACAGCCACTTTCCGACCCAGGATGAACTGCTCCAGGGCTGCACCGCGCATGTGATGGCCAGGGCGCCGGCCCTGCCGGTCGAGAAAATCCTGGCGGCGACCGACCTGCCAACCGCCGCCGCAAGCCTTGTGGATGCCATGGAACAACAACATCTTCACTTCGAGCCCTGGATGGCCTGGCGCGAGGACCGGGTCATTCCGTTTCTGGCCGCGATGGCTGCCGAGATGCGCCAATCGCAGGCGGCACTGCTGGCCAATGTGCTGGCGTCCCACGAAGTACAGGGAACGCAACGGGAACTGGTCGCGGCATGGGAATCCATACTGTCATTCGATCTGTGGCACCGTCTCGCCCGTGAGCACCGCTTACCCCGTGCCGCGGTGCGACGCATGCTTGTGCAATGCTTGCTGGCCGTCGCCGGACCGGCGCCCGCATCCTCATCCAACCCAGGTCCGAGGAGAACGCCATGAACCAGACCCACGCCCCGATTGCCTCGATCCATCCGATCGCCGCCGACACCTACCGAATCCACATCGCACTGCCTGACCTGATGCCCGGTGGTTTCTCATTCAACCAGTACCTGGTGGTCGACGAGATGCCCCTGCTCTTCCACACTGGTCCAAAACGGTTGTTTGGGCTGGTCCGCGAACAGATCGAAACCGTACTGCCGGTCTCCCGCCTGCGCTATATCGCGTTCTCGCATGTCGAGGGCGACGAATGCGGCAGCCTGCCCGAATTCCTGGCAGCCGCGCCAGAGTCGCGGCCGGTATGCAGCCAGGTCGCCGCCATGACCTCCATCGGCGACCTGGTCGACGTGACACCCCTGGCCATGGCCGACGGCCAGGAGCTCGACCTGGGACGGCACCAGCTGGTGTGGCAATCGACCCCCCACCTGCCGCATGGCTGGGAATGCGGCTTCTTCTTCGACAAGACGACCCGCACCCTGTTCTGTGGCGACCTGTTCACCCAGCCCGGCCTGGGGGAGCACCCCCTGGTCAGCGAGGATATCCTCGCGACGAGCGAGGCCTTCCGACGCCAGATGGACTACTTTTCCCACAGCCGCGACACCCCGCGCATGATCGAGAAACTGGCCAGCCTGCGACCGGAGGTGCTGGCCTGCATGCACGGCAGTGCCTGGTCGGGGGATGGCGCCGGCCTGCTGCGCAGATTGGGTGAGTCGCTGGCACAGCCGTGAAGATGACGGATGTCCGGGCCTAGCCGACCCGTCAGGGAATCCCGCCGAAGCCCTGGAAAGACCTGATCGCATCCGGACCGGGTACCGTCCGAGGAACCGGATCCACGGCCTGGCAACGCGCTCAACCCTACTCCCGGAAAGGATTTTATTCCTTGCCGGAACTTACCCGTGACACTACAAACCTTTGCACCCGGAACTATAGTTCTCAAAGCCCCCCGTCGGCTGCATGTCACCAGGAAAATGGTGAAAACGATTCTATACTCATGCATGAGCCCCGGATGGGGAGCAACCCGGCGCCGGGCAGAACCCGTGCGTCGGCCAGGCGAGAAGCCACTCAAACTTTTTTGGAGGTCTCCATGATCAGACATGCGTTGCTGGTACTGGCGGTGACCATCGGGGTCCCGGTCCATGCAGATCCATCGCAAAACCCGGTCGAAGTCCTCAAGGAGTTGATCAATTCCGTAGACTCAGCCTATCTCACGCAGAGTGATCAGAATCTCATGATGATGGAGGACAATCCCGCCTTGTGGACGGTGGAGGAAGGCAAGGCCTTGTTCCACGCAAAGCGGGGGCCGAAGAACGTTTCCCTGGAGACCTGCGACTTCGGCATGGGCCCCGGCAAGCTGGAGGGTGCCTATGCCGCCATGCCCCGCTACTTCAAGGACACGGGCAAGGTCATGGACCTGGAGACACGCCTGGTGCACTGCATGACCACCATTCAGGGGTTTCCCGCTGACGACCCGGCGGTGAAGAAGCTGCATGGCTCCGACACCGACCATATGAAATTACAGAGCTACATCGCCGCGCAATCCAACGGCATGCCCTGGAACCCGCCCATGGATCATCCCCTGGAAAAGGCCATGCGTGATGCGGGCGAGGTGATCTTCTACCGTCGCGCCGGCTCGCTCGACATGAGTTGCCAGACCTGCCACAGCGTCACCGGTAAACGCATCCGTGCCTCGGTACTACCCAATGTCTATGTTCCCCAGGAATGGTCCAAGGCGATTTCCTGGCCGGCGTTCCGCGTAGGACACCAGGAGACGCGCAGCAGCCAGCACCGCCTGCGTGGCTGTTACTGGCAAATGCGCAAGGCAGGCCCCGTCGCAGGTTCCCCCGCGACAATCGCCGTGTTGTCCTTCTGGACCGACATGGCCCGCGGCCAGCCGGCCATCCTGCCCGACATGAAGCGCTGAACCCGGATGCCTAGGAGACTCGCCATGATGTTGAACAACATGACCCGCTTTGCGACCGTACTCACACTGAGCCTCGGCGCGTACACCACCTCCCATGCCGCGGAGCCCGGCAAACCGGATTACACGAAGATGAGCGCCGAGGCCCTGGCCGAACACCTGGTCCTGGAATCCGGCAGTTTCGATCTCGATCAGCCGACCCAGGAGGGTGGGACGGCCCGTGAGCGCATGATTCAGGACGACCTGCAAAAACTCTGTTCACAAACCCGCAACAAGCCCAACGCCGAGCAGGCCGGCCAGATCGTCACCGCCGCGCGTGCCTCCATCCAGTACCCGGAAGGCGGCATCTCCCTGGGCGACTGGCAGAAGGGCGGTGACCTGGCCTGGGGCGGCTTCGGCTATCGCATCGGCCACAATCCCGACGATCATAGCCAGCGCGACCCGAGCGGCAATTGCTACAACTGCCACGCACTGTCACCGCAGCGTACCGGTGGTGATATCGGCCCCAGCCTGACCGGCTATGGCATCATCCGCGGCGACACCGAGGCCACCCGCCGGTTCGTCTACGATATGATCTACAACCCGCACGCCTATTTCCCCTGCACCCACATGCCGCGCATGGGCGCCAAGGGCCTGCTCACCCAGGAGGCCATCGCGGACATCATGGCCTACCTGCTGGATCCGGAGTCTCCAGTGAACAAGTAGGGAAAGGCTACGTCGACAATGTAGCCGATTGCTGGGGGGACTCGGACGCGGACGCGGACGCCAAGTGGCTGGTACTGGCGTATGCGAATCTGGAGACGGTGTAGACCGAACCGATTGAACTGACCCCCGGAAGAATCGGACAAAAAGAAGGCCCCTGCCGGGGCCTTCTTTATCGGGCTCGATCGAGCCGCTTAGAACTTGATCAGTACACCGATGGACAGCAGATCAACATCATCGTCAATATCATACCACTCCCACTCACCGAACATGCCGAACTGGTCAGTGAACATGTATTGAGCGCCGATGCCATACATGAGGTCGGTGCCATCGTCGTCAACGCCGGAAAGAGCACCACCGCCTTCGATTTCCCAGTCGATGAAACCGACCCTGGCGAACACACCGAACTGCTCGTTGAGCGGCAGGATGCCCTTGACAGCGAGAGTCCAGCCGTCCGCTTCGGCGCTGACTGCCGAAGCGCCTATGGATCCGCTGATCTCGCCCATATCCACCCAGGCGGCCTCGAAGGCGATGTTCTGATTCATCTCCCAGCCGCCGAAGATTTTCCAGCCGGTGTCTTCATCGTCGCAATTGGTTACGCCACTGCAGCCATCGATGGTAGCCTGTCCGATACTCGCACCCGCATAGAAACCATTCTGTGCGAGGGCAGAACCCGTCACACCCATCATCAACAACATTGCGCCAATACGTTTCGTTTTGTTCATGAACCGCTCCTTGAGTTACCTCTACGAGTATCATCCAGACAAACTTTCTACACCTCCCGTGAACTGTACCCAGCCAGTGACGATAAGCACAAGATAAAAAACGGAAATCCGCGGTAACGCTGTTGTTTGAGCCATCCCTGCCCCCAGTATTTTTGGTTTTGGTTATGCATCCTTGCGGACCCTGTGTGGCCCTGACTGAATTCCTAGACCATGACTTTCAGCTTGTCAAATGGCCGCGTCATAGCACACAGAAATCCATCTCCCTCTCCTACGCGAATAAGGGAAGAGGGATATAGTGCAACCACACGCGGTTGCCAGCCTCCGCGCCCTGTGCTCCAATGCGCCGATGGCGACCCCTGCACCATTTCGTTTCCTGAGCACAGGCCCGCGACCCTCGCGCCCCGGCCTGACGCTGCTGCTCGGCCTGTTACTGGCCCTGGCCCAGTTCACGGCGTCTGCCCATGGCCTGAGCCACCTGTCCGATCACCCCGATGAAGGCGGCACCCATACCCCCGCCTGCGAATGGTGCCTCAACCTTTCCCAGCTGGGCGCCGCCGTGCCGACGACCGGCCTGTGCCTGCCTGCCCGGGACGGCTCCAGCCCGCTGCTCGACGCCAGCGCCGTGGTCGCTCCCTCCACTCCTTTCCCCTACCGCTACCACAGCCGCGCCCCACCCCACGCCTGATACCCGGCCCATGCTAACTGGCGACATCTGTCGCCCATGAACCATTGACCCTGCGCATGGCGACTGCCCCGTGGCATGCCGTGCGCGTGTATCAGGAGATCCATCATGTTCAAGCACTACCTCGTCGGCAGCGCCGTCGCTGCGTCCCTGTTGCCCGCCCTGGCCGCCGGCCAGACCAACTTCAACCCGGAGATGTCCCTCATCCTGCAGGGCGCCTGGGTCGACCGCGCCGGCGGTGAACGCCATATCACCGGCTTCCTGCCCGCCGACAGCCATGGCCATGACCACGGCGGTGGCGAGTCGTCACGCGGCTTCACCCTCGACCATACCGAGCTCGTCATGTCCGCCAACGTGGACCGTTATTTCCGCGGCTATCTGAACCTCGCCTTCATCGACGAGGAGGTGGAAGTGGAAGAAGCCTGGTTCCAGACCCTGGGCCTGGGCCATGGCTTCACCGTCAAGGGCGGTCGTTTCCTGTCCGGCATCGGCTACCAGAACGAACGGCACCCCCATGCCTGGGATTTTTACGACACCAGTCTCCTGCACCAGGCCCTGTTCGGCACCCACCTGATCCAGGACGGCCTGCAGGCCAGGTGGATCGCCCCGCTCGAAACCTTCCTGGAATTCGGTGTGGAAGCGGCGCGCGGCCAGAACTTCCCCGGCACCGACAACGACAAGCGCGGCGTGGGCACCTGGGCGGCCTTCGCACATATCGGTGATGACGTCGGCACCTCCCACAGCTGGCGCGCGGGCCTGTCCCATGTGCGCGCCAAGCCCGAGGATCGTGACGGTGAGGTGGAGGATCTGTGGGGTGACGAGGCGGAACTGGCGTTCACCGGGAACTCGCGCGCCTGGGTGGCTGACTTCGTATGGAAGTGGGCGCCGGAAGGCAACCCCACCCAACGCAACCTGACCCTGCAGGCGGAGTACTTCCGCCGTACCGAACGTGGTGAAATGGAATGCGAGGACGGCGCCTGCGTGGGTGAGGAAGGAGACTACCGGTCCCGGCAGTCGGGCTGGTATGCGCAGGGTGTGTACCAGTTCATGCCGCGCTGGCGGGTGGGCTACCGCTATGACCGGCTGCAGTCGGACTCCGTGGACTTCGGCAACCTCGAAACCTGGGTGACCGGTTCCGACTACGAACCCAGCAGGCACACGCTGATGGTGGACTACTCACCCAGCGAGTTCTCGCGCCTGCGCCTGCAGTACGCCCGCGACGAATCCATGGAGGACGCCGCCGACAACCAGGTCATCCTGCAGTACATCTTCAGCCTGGGCGCCCACGGCGCGCATCGCTTCTGAGGAGCAAACATCATGAAACGATTGTTGCTGTTACTACTGGCCGGCTGCGCCTGGCCGGCCCAGGCCGCCCTCACCGTGCTCGCCTGCGAGCCGGAATGGGCGGCGCTCACGGAAGAGCTCGCGGGCGATCTTGCCCGTGTCAGCTCCGCCACCACCGCACACCAGGATCCGCACCGCATCCAGGCACGGCCCTCGCTGATCGCCCGGGCGCGCAACGCGGACCTGCTGGTATGCACCGGCGCTGACCTCGAGATCGGCTGGTTGCCGCTGCTGCTGCGGGAATCGGGCAATGCCCGCATCCAGCCCGGTCGACCGGGATATTTCGAGGCGACCGGGTATGTCGAACTCGTGGATCAGCTGGAACGCATCGACCGCTCCATGGGCGACGTGCACGCGGCGGGCAACCCGCATATCGTCACCGACCCGCGCAACCTGCTGCCGGTGGCCGCGGCCCTGGCCGCGCGCCTGGCGGAGATCGATCCTGCCAACGCCGATGCCTATGCACAACGACACCAGGACTTCGACCAAAGACTGCGCGTCGCCATCACCCGCTGGGAGCGGCAAGCGGAGGGGCTGCGCGGAGTACCGGTACTGGTGCATCACACCAACTGGTCATACCTGGCACGCTGGCTGGAGCTGGAGGTAGTAGGAGACCTGGAACCCAAACCGGGCGTCGATCCCTCCGTGGCGCAATTGGGGAGATTGCTGGAAACCCTGCAGGCGAAGCCGGCACGCATGACCCTGCGCAGCGCCTACCACGCGCCACGCGCCTCGGAATGGCTCGCCGTCCGCACCGGCATCCCGGCCGTGGAACTGCCCTATACCGTGGGCGGATCGGAACAGGCCACGGACCTGTTATCCCTGTATGAGGACACCCTCGCGCGCCTCAAGGCGGCCCTGCCATGAACCTGGAACTGCCCTTTGGCATCCTGCTTCCCGCCTTTGTGGCGGGGCTGCTGGTGCTGGCCAGCCACGTGCCCCTGGGCCGGGAGGTGCTGCGCCGCGGCATCATCTTCATCGATCTGGCCATTGCCCAGATCGCCGGGCTGGGAGTGATCGCCGTGCATGCCCTGGGGCACGCGGAGTCCCCCTGGCTGACCCAGCTCGGCGCCGTCGGTGCGGCGCTGGCCGGCGCACTGTTACTGCAATGGACGGAACGACGCAATCCCGCACGCCAGGAGGCCATCATCGGCGTGAGCTTCGTGGTGGCGGCCAGCGCCGCCATCCTGCTCATCAGCCACGACCCCCACGGTGGTGAGCACCTGCGCGAATTGCTGGTGGGGCAGATCCTCTGGACCACCTGGTCCGACCTGCTGCCATTGGGGATTCTGACGCTCGCCGTGCTGGGTGCCTGGTTCGGCCTGCGGCTGTGGCGCTCGCCACTGGGGTTTTACCTGCTGTTCGCGGTGATGATCACCGCCTCGGTACAGATCGTGGGGGTGTACCTGGTGTTCGCGAGCCTCATCATCCCGGCGCTGGCCGGTGGTGAACGGCTGTGGCGTGGCTATGCCATCGGCGCGGCCGGCTACGCCCTTGGCCTGCTCGCCTCGGCCTGGCTGGACCTGCCTTCGGGTGCGGCCATCGTGCTGGCATTGGGGCTGGTGGCGCTGCCGACGGGCGTCATTCGACGCAGATCAACCGCGTCATGAAGGCTGCTGGAATGAATCAACCTGCCTGGTCGGCCAGGTTGAAATAAAAACTGGCGCCCTGATCCGGTACCGCCTCCGCCGAGATGCGGCCACCATGGCGGTGGATGATGCGCTGCACGGTGGCCAGACCAACGCCGTTACCTTCGAACTCTTCGCGCTGATGCAGGCGCTGGAATGCTCCGAAGAGCCTGCCGGCGTGCGCCATGTCGAAGCCGGTGCCATTGTCGCTCACCTGGAACACGGTTACGCCGTCCCGCTGCTCAGCAGCGAACACGATATGGGCGACGGCCTTCCTGGCCGTGTATTTCCATGCGTTGCCGAGCAGATTTTCGAGCACAATATAGAGTAAACCAGGATCTCCGGTGGCGAGCAGGCCAGGGGCGATTTCGATGCTGACGTCGCGGCCCGGATCCTGCTGGCGTAATTGCGTGACGATATCCTCGGCCATCGCGCTGAGGTCGACCTGGTCCGGCTCCAGCGGGACATGCGTGATGCGCGATAGCTTTAGCATGTCATCGATGAGTACGCTCATGCGCTGGACACCGGCGCAGACACGTTGCAGATAACTCCTGCCGGTGTCGTCGATCTGCTCGGCACAGTCTTGCAGCAGAGCCTGACTGAAGCCATCGATCGCGCGCAGGGGCGAGCGCAAGTCATGCGAGACGGAGTAGCTGAATGCCTTCAACTCTTCATTGGCCATCTCGAGCTCAGCGGTACGCTGCAACACGCGCCGTTCCAGCGAGGCATTGAGTTTACGCAGGCTGTCGATGGCCGTCTTGCGTTCAAATTCCACGGCCACCCGCGAAGCAAACACGCCGAGCAGCGGCGCTGTCCAGCGTGTCAGCATCATGGGCTTTGTGTCCATGACCGAGACGAGACCCAGCATTCGGCCGTTGGATGCAATAAGCGGAGTGCCATAATAACTTTCAACGCCCATCTGGCTCAGCATCGTGTCGTCCGGATAGAGCCGAGCCGCATCGCGCGGGATTAATTCCTTGCTCAGATCGAGAACATCCTTGCACGGCGTGCCGTTCAGGTTGTACTCGAAGTTGGGCGCGAAGTCCTCGCCGGCCCACACCGCCTGGGTTCGAACGCTCTTCCTGTTATCGAGCAGCAGACCGATGAACGCGTAACGTGCACCGTACGACTGGGCGAGGTTCCGCACGCAGGTTCGAAAGAATTCGTCCGGATCGACCGTGCTGGTAGCACGCGCCAGAAACTCCATCACGTCATGCGCCTGCTTCTGTTCGGTGATATCGATCAGCAAGCCTTGCAGGGCCTTTTGATTATGCGGGCCATCGATGACTTTGACGTGCTCGCGCAGCCACACCGTGCGACCGTCCGCCGCCAGCATGCGATACTCGAACTCGTGATCCTCACCGAGCCGGGCCGCCTCGGCACAGAAGTCCGGCACCCAATCCCGGTCTTCGGGATGGATGTGGGCCTGCCAGAAGCCCGGCTCATACCAGGCATCCACGGGATATCCCAGCAACGCTTCAACCTGCGAGCCGATGTGTGTGAAACGGTCTTCTGCCAGGTCGAAATTCCAGGGTATGGTGCGAGTCGATTCCAACAGGCTGCCGTAGAAGAACGGCGCGGAGAGTACCGCAGCGGCCCGCGGCTCCCGAGAGGCTTGTTCCCTTTTCCCACGGGTGTTCGGGGGGTCCCCCACGCTCTCATGATCTCTCATGAAACACCTCCCGAATATCAGAATACGAATGGCGCATGCCCTTATGCCATCATGACAATCAGGCCGGCAGCCCTGCTGGTCCACGCTGATTTCCACCCGACATCAATCGATATCGTCCGATTTGACGGATTCTACATATTGTTACCATGGAGGAAACCTAATTTACTCCTCCCCCGTTACACCAGGATGCCCTGGCGCGCAAACAGTCCCAGGAAACGCTTCACATTGGCGCCTACCTGGCCCTGGAGCTTTTCCGGTGTGGTGGGTTTCAGGTTGGGCAATATGAGGAGCTGGGCGCGGATATCCTGGGTCAGCAATGCGATGAGCTCGGGCACCGTGCGAGTACCATCCAGGTAGCTCACCAGGCGCACCGAGAAATCATCGAGCAGGATCGTGGAGTGCCGCGCCGTAGCCAGGTGCCCGATGCCCTGGGCGGCCTGGGTACGCGCGAGATGATGGGCACGCGGGCGTTCGGCGTCGCCGCGACTGTGACGACGCGGCAACGGGGTCATGCCCACCGCCTGGTGGGTGAAGAGAATGAACAGCTCGGACAGCAGTCCATTGACGTCCTCCGCCACCCGGTCATTACCGGCCGCGCGCAGACGCGCGGCGGCGGCCTCGGCCAGTTGCGGGAACGGCACGGCATCGGGATAACAAGCCGTCAACTCCAGGAGCGCCGCCTTGGCCAGGGGATGGCGGACCTGGACCTCCGTTTTTCCGGCCCGGATGAAGGCCTCGCTGCTGGCCTTGCGCAGGTTCACCTTGGCGGGCGCATCGAGGTTGGCGAAGAAGGACTGCGTGCGCAGGCGGCCGATGTCCAGGTCATGGGACAGGGGCGCGCCGGCACGGCACAGCAGTGACTGGCGGAAGCAGCGATTGCCCAGGTAATCCAGATATTGTTCCTGTTCCGCCAGGGTCTCGAACTGTTCCAGCCAGGACTCGGCCTGTTCGCCGAGCACCGAGGGGAACATGCTCTTGAGATCGGCATCGCACATGTATTGCAGGCCGTGACCCTCGACGGTCCTGATGAACTCGCTGACGAATTGCGGCTGGTTCCAGGCCTCGAGGTATTCATGGTAGAGATAGCTGGGGTGGGAGGTACGCAAGCGCTGCAGGTCCTCGCGCAAAAAACGGGCGGCCTCGGTTTCCACCTGGGTCACCACCGGCTCGAAGCCGGCGAGAAAGGCGATGGCCTTGTCCAGTTTCTGCATGGGGTCCTGAATATCGCGGGTATGGTAGAGCAGCAGGTCGCGGATCACGCCACGCATGCGCCAACCCGGCCAGGTGTTGTAACTGATGTAGGCGATTCCCCGGGGGGAAAGATGGCGCGCACAGAGATCCAGGATGCGCGCCTGCACCGCGGGCGGCACCCAGGAATAGACGCCATGGGTGATGATGTAGTCGAACTCGCCGATGCCCTCGTCGAGTTCCATGATATCGCCCTGCTCGATGCGGATATTGTCCAGCCCCAGCTCCGCCAGCAGGCGCTGGCCATCGGCCACCTGCCGTGCCGCCAGCTCCACACCCAGGAAACGGCCCTCCGGCAGGCGGAAGGCCATGGGCACCAGGTTGCCTCCGCTGGCACAGCCCAGTTCCAATACCCGCGCGCGTGCCGGGTCCGGCGCATCCAGCCCGAACATCTGGCCCAGGGCCGCGAGATTTTCCGGGTCGCTGTCGGTGAAGGGGATGCTCTGGTAGGGGATCTCGTCGTAGCTGTCGGTCATGAACGGCTCTGGGCAGGAGTTGGATCGAGCAGGAAGGATGTCGCCGGAACAGTACCGAAACCCCATGAGGGAGTAAATGCAGGGGGACAGCACCGGCCTGCTTCGATGGCAACATCCTCATGATTGAAAAGGATTTTACCCGACAAAGCGCGCACACCGGCAGGGTGTTTTTCCTTGCGTGGAACAGGGCTGACAGGGATAATAACCGGTTTCCGTGCTGGTCCGCCTCATGACAGTTTCGAGCGATTTCCCCCTGCTGCACAGCCTGGATAGCCCGGCGGACCTGCGCGCCCTGCCGGCCGCGCGGCTGGGCGCCGTGGCGCGGGAATTGCGCGCCTTCCTGATCGACTCCCTGAGCCGCAGCGGCGGCCACCTGGCGGCCAACCTGGGCACGGTGGAACTGACCGTCGCCCTGCACTACGTGTTCAACACCCCCGATGACCGACTGGTGTGGGACGTGGGCCACCAGAGCTACAGCCACAAGATCCTCACCGGGCGCCGCGATGCGCTGGCGCGGATCCGCCAGCAGGACGGCCCCTCGGGCTTTCCCAAGCGCGCCGAAAGCCCCTACGATGCCTTCGGCGTGGGCCACTCCAGCACCTCCATCAGCGCCGCGCTGGGCATGGCCCTCGCCGCCGCGCGGCAGGGCGTCGAGCGCCGCGTGGTGGCGGTGATCGGGGACGGCGCCATGACCGCCGGCCAGGCCTTCGAGGCCATGAACCATGCCGGCTCCCTGGACGCCAACCTGTTGGTGGTGCTCAACGACAACGACATGTCCATCTCCCCCAATGTCGGCGGCCTGTCCAACTACCTGGCGCGGGTATTGTCGGGCCGGCTGTATTCCACCGTGCGCGAGGGCAGCAAGAAGGTGCTGGCCGGCATGCCACCGGTATGGGAGCTGGCACGCCGCGCCGAGGAACATATGAAGGGCATGGTGGTGCCCGGCACCCTGTTCGAGGAGCTGGGTTTCAACTATATCGGCCCCATCGATGGCCACGACCTGGACGCCCTGCTCTCCACCCTGCGCAACCTGCGCGCCCTCAAGGGCCCGCAGCTGCTGCACGTGGTCACCCGCAAGGGCAAGGGCTTCCCACCCGCGGAACAGAACCCCTGCGATTACCATGGCGTGGGACCCTTCGACCCGGAGACCGGGGTGGTAGCGCGCAAAGGCGGCAAGCCCAGCTTCACCCAGGTGTTCAGCGACTGGATCTGCGACGCCGCCGTCGCACACCCGGAACTGGTGGCCATCACACCGGCCATGCGCGAAGGCTCGGGGCTGGTGGCCTTCTCCGAGCGCTTCCCGCAGCGCTATTTCGATGTGGGTATCGCCGAGCAGCACAGCGTGACCCTGGCCGCCGGCATGGCTTGCGAGGGCCTCAAGCCGGTGGTGGCCATCTACTCCACCTTCCTGCAGCGCGCCTACGACCAGCTCATCCACGATGTCGCCATCCAGGGCCTGCCGGTACTGTTCGCCATCGACCGCGGCGGCCTGGTGGGCCCCGACGGTGATACCCACGCGGGCAGCTTCGACCTCTCCTACCTGCGCTGCATCCCCGGCCTGGTGGTCATGGTCCCGGCCGATGAGCGTGAATGCCGCCAGTTGCTGCAGACCGGCCTGACCCACGACGGCCCTGCCGCCGTACGCTACCCGCGCGGCACCGGCATGGGCGTGGCCGTGGAGCCGGGGCTTGCCAGTCTGCCGCTGGGCAAGGGCGAGATTCGCCGCCAGGGCAAGGGTACTGCCATACTTTCCTTCGGGACCCTGCTGCCGGAGGCCTTGGCGGCGGCCGAGGCCCTGGACGCCACGGTGGCCGACATGCGCTTCGTGAAGCCCCTGGACGAGGCCCTGATCGAGGAGCTGGCCGCCCGCCACGAGCGCCTGGTCACCCTGGAGGACAATGCCGTGCGGGGCGGGGCCGGCAGCGCCGTGGGTGAGTACCTGGCCGCCCGGAACCTGGCCGTTCCCCTGTTGCAACTGGGGATTCCCGATCGATTTATCGGCCACGGCAGCCGCGAACAACTGCTGGCGGCCTGCGGCCTGGACGCCGCCGGCATCCAGGCCGCCATCGAGGCCGCCTGCCGGGCTGCCGATTGCGCAACGCCCCGCAGTCGATTAATATCCTAGTGTTTTAGTCAGGAATAGACCGTGGCCGCCAAATACACCCTGCGCATCCATACCGATTTCGCCTCCGCCCATACCCTGCGCGGCTACCCGGGCGCCTGTGCCCGCATGCATGGTCATAACTGGAAGGTGGAAGTGGAAGTGGAAGCGACCCGCCTGGACGAGGTGGGCATGGGCGTGGATTTCAAGGTGATCAAGACCGCCACCCGCGAGCTCGCCGGGCGCCTGGATCACCGCTATCTCAACGAACTGGAGCCCTTTACGGAACTCAATCCGACGGCGGAGAACATTGCGGCCTATTTCCACCGTGAGCTGTCCCGGGTACTCAACCAGCCCCACCTGAAGGTCAGTGCCGTGACTCTGTGGGAAACCGAGCGCGCCTGCGTGCGATATGTAGAGGAATGAACGAATGAGCCAACGCAAAGCCATCGAACGCAGCAGCGCCGCCAGCGAGGTCAGCACTGACATCATGGAGGACGTGCAGAGCCGTGCCGATACCCGCCACATCGCCATCGACAAGGTGGGCATCAAGGACATCCGCCACCCGGTACGGGTCAAGGATCGCACCGGCGGGGAACAGCACACCATTGCGCATTTCAACATGTACGTGAACCTGCCCCATAACTTCAAGGGCACGCACATGTCCCGCTTCGTGGAAATCCTCAATATCCACGAGCGCGAGATCACCGTGGAATCCTTCAAGGACATGCTGGGCGAGATGACCGAGCGCCTGGAAGCGGAATCCGGCCATATCGAGATGGCCTTTCCCTACTTCGTCAACAAGACCGCCCCCATCTCCGGGGTGGAGAGCCTGCTGGACTACGAGGTCACCTTCATCGGCGAGATCCATGACCGTAAGCCGGTCATGACCGTGAAGGTGGTGGTGCCGGTGACCAGCCTGTGCCCCTGTTCCAAGAAGATCTCCGAGTATGGTGCCCACAACCAGCGCTCCCACGTCACCGTCAGTGCCCGCACCCAGGGCTTCGTATGGATCGAGGAACTGATCGACCTGGTGGAAAAGGAGGCCTCTTGCGAGCTCTATGGCCTGCTCAAGCGGCCCGACGAGAAATACGTCACCGAACGCGCCTACGACAACCCCAAGTTCGTCGAGGACATGGTGCGTGACGTGGCCGCCCGCCTCAACGAGGATCCCCGTATCAGCGCCTACCAGGTGGAATCAGAGAACTTCGAGTCCATCCATAACCACTCGGCCTATGCACTGATCACTCGCGACAAGGAACAAGACCCCGTAAGATAGGGTCTCATTCAACAATAATGAATACACCGCAAAGACGCAGAGAACGCAGAGGAAGATAATAAAAAAACCGGCCGCGGCCCCTGGCCAACACCCAGAGCCATTCAATCGCTTGATTTTCAATATCTCTCCGCGCACTCTGCGCCTTTGCGGTACATAACCAGGGACAATCCCGCATGGGCACACCGGTGCTGATCTGCGATGATTCCAGCTTCGCGCGCAAGCAGATGGCGCGCGCGCTGCCTGCTGACTGGGACATCGACATCTCCTTCGCCGAACATGGCCGCGAGGCCATCGCGGCCATCGCGGCCGGCAAGGCCGACATCCTGTTCCTGGATCTGAACATGCCGGTCATGGATGGCTACGAGGTATTGGAGGCCATCCGCGCCGGCGACCTGCCCACCCTGGTCATCGTCGTCTCCGGTGACATCCAGCCGGAGGCCCATGCCCGGGTCACGCAACTCGGCGCCCTGGATTTCATCAAGAAACCCGTCGATCCGGCCGGCCTGCTGGAACTGCTCGACCGCTACGGGATCCGCACCCACTCGGACCGGCCGCGCGAGACACTGGAGTTGAAGGTCGACCTGCTGGACATCTACCGCGAGATCGCCAACGTGGCCATGGGCCGTGCCGGCGATCGCCTGGCACGGCTCCTCGGGGTCTTCATCACCCTGCCCGTGCCGCAGGTGAACATCATCGAGGGCAACGACCTGCGCATGGCCTTCCAGGAAGTCGCCACCAACGAAACCGTGTCAGCGGTCTGCCAGGGTTTCATCGGTGCCGGCATCGCCGGCGAGGCCCTGTTGACCTTCAATGATTCCAGCCTGACGGACATCGGCGAACTCATGCACTATGAAGGTGAGATCGACGAGACCGTGGAACTGGAACTCATCATGGACATCTCCAGCCTGTTGATCGGTGCCTGCCTGAACGGCCTTGCCGAACAACTCGATATCAGCTTCAGCCAGGGGCACCCACTGGTGCTGGGCCGCCACGTGGCGATCCATGATCTGCTGCGGCGCAATGCGGCGCGCTGGACGGGCATCCTGGCCATCGAATTCGGCTACCGGATCGCGAACCGCAACATCAACTGCGACCTGATGCTGTTGTTCACCGAGGATTCCATGCAGGCCCTTGGCGAACGGGCCTCTTACATCGAGTCGACCACATGAGCAGCGACATCAAGGAACTGCACTGGCTCATGGACATGCTCCAGAACGTGGATGCGGGCCTGGTGATACTGGACCGCGACTACGGTGTTCATTTATGGAATGGTTTCATGGCCAACCACAGCGGCCTATCACCCACCCATGCCATCGGGCATAATCTTTTCGAATTGTTCCCGGAGATCCCGCGTCGCTGGTTCCAGCGCAAGCTGGATGCCGTGTTCCAGCTCAAGACCCGTTCCTTCATCACCTGGGAACAGCGCCCCTTCCTGCTGCGCTTCAAGAATTACCGTCCCATTACCGGCATGGCGGAATTCATGTACCAGAACCTGACCCTGATCCCGCTGGCCTCGGCCGATGGCTCCGTGCGCCACGTGGGCGTGATTCTCTACGATGTCACCGACGCCGCCACCAGCAAGCTGGAACTGGAGAGTGCCAACGACCAGTTGGCGGTATTGAGCCGCACCGACCGTCTCACCGGATTGAATAATCGCGGCCACTGGGAGGAATGCCTGCGCAACGAATTCTCCCGCTGCCTGCGTACCCGCCAACCAGCCAGCCTGGTGATGTTCGATATCGACCACTTCAAGAAAGTGAACGACACCTATGGCCACCAGGCCGGTGACGAGGTGATCCGCGTCGTCGCCGGAGTCCTGATCGAGAGTATTCGCGGTACCGATATCGGTGGGCGTTATGGTGGAGAGGAGTTCGGGGTCATCCTGCCCGCCACCAGCGCGGCAGACGGCCACGTCGTGGCGGAACGCATCCGTACCCGTATCGAGAATACTCCAGTGACGCATGAGCAACAGACCATTGCCTTCACCGTAAGCCTGGGGATCGCCGATTTTTCCCAGGAGATGGCAGGGCATGCGGAATGGCTGAGCCACGCAGACCAGGCCCTCTACCAGGCCAAGGAAGGCGGGCGCAACCGAACGGTGATCTGGAAATGACGCACTAGGCGCGCAGGGGATAGCTCAGGCGTCCTTATCCTTCTCCCCGCCCATAATATGCCGAAAACCCTCCAGCATCTCCACTGGGAAGGGGAAGATCACCGTGGCCTTGCCGTCGGTGCTCATATCGCTCATGGTCTGGAGGTAGCGTAACTGCAAGGCCTGGGGATTGGTGGCGATGATATTGGCGGCGCCCACCAGCTTCTCCGCGGCCTGCAGCTCACCCTCGGCGTGGATCACCTTGGCGCGCCGTTCGCGTTCCGCCTCCGCCTGGCGGGCGATGGCACGGATCATGTTCTCGTTCAGGTCGACGTGCTTGATCTCCACGTTGGTGACCTTGATACCCCAGGAATCGGTCTGCTTGTCGAGGATACCCTGGATATCGTCATTGAGCTTATCGCGCTCGGACAGGATCTCATCCAGCTCGTGCTTGCCCAGCACGGAACGCAGGGTGGTCTGGGCCAGCTGGCTGGTGGCGTTGAAGAAATCCTCCACCTGGATGATGGCCCGTTCGGGATCGATCACCCGGAAGTAGAGCACCGCGTTCACCTTTACGGTGACGTTGTCCATGGAGATCACGTCCTGACTGGGCACATCGAGGGTGATTACCCGCAGATCCACCCGGACCATCTGCTGGAGACCGGGGATGACGATGATCAGGCCCGGCCCCTTGGTGGACTGGAAGCGCCCCAGGAAGAAGATCACGCCGCGCTCGTATTCGCGCAGAATACGCACCGACATGATCAACAGGCCAAGAACGAGCAACAGGGGGGCGATGTAGAGGCTCATGGGAATACTCCTTCACTGGGTATCGTGACCGTAAAAACGATTATAGCCACGGAAATACACGAAAAAATCGTGAAATCCAGGGTGCTTCCGATTAACTCGTCATTGCGAGCGCAGCGAAGCAATCTCCAAACGATTTTCCTGAATCTCATTCCTCCGAGCCCGATACCGGCTCCACTCGCAACTTCAAGCCGTCCATGGCGATGACGCGCACCGTTTGATCCTTGCGCAGCGGCCGGTCGCTGAGGGCGGTCCAGCGTTCACTGTGCAGCCACACCGGCCCCTCACCATCAAAATCCTTCATGGCCGTGGCGATGGCGCCGACCATTTCCTCGCGACCTGTGCCGACCTTGTGGCGACGGATGCTGATGAAACGACCCATACCCCAGACCAGGAAGGCACCGGTAAAGAGGGCAGTGCCGCCGATGAGTGGCAGGGACACCTGCCAGCTTTCGTCGTCCACCAGAATCACAGAACCGACCACGAAGGCGATGACACCGCCGATGCCGAGGATACCGAAGCTGGGCATGAAGGCCTCGGCGATGATGAAGGCCAGCCCCAGGATGATCAGCGCCAGGCCGGCGTAATTGATGGGCAGCAATTGGAAGGCATACAGGGCCAGCACCAGGCAGATGGCGCCGATCACCCCGGAGACGATGGTGCCGGGATTGGCGAGCTCGAAGATGATGCCGTAGATGCCCACCAGCATGAGCAGGTAGGCGATATTCGGGTTGGCGATAATACCCAGCAGGCGGCTGCGCCAGTCCGGTTCCAGGGTCACTACCTCAAGCTGTTCCGTATCGAGGGTCTTGTCCCCGAAGTCCATTCGAACGGTACGGTCATGCAGCTGTTCCAGCAGATCCGGAACACTCTCCGCCACCAGGTCGATGACATTCTTTTCCAGGGCCTCCCGTGCCGTCAGACTCACCGCCTCGCGCACCGCCTCCTCCGCCCAGTCGGCGTTGCGTCCGTGGCGCTCCGCGAGCCCGCGGATATAGGCCACTGCATCCTCCAGTACCTTGCGTTCCATGGCGGTCTTGCCCCGGCGGGGAGCCTCTTCCGCGTCCGCGTCCCCTGTGTCTTGGGTTTCCTTCCCGTCGCCCTCGCCCTCTTCCGGTTGTGGCGAACGATCGGTGGGCATGTCCGGCACACCGGGTGGCCCGCCGATCTGTACCGGCGTGGCGGCGCCCAGGTGGGTGGCGGGCGCCATGGCCGCCACCTGGCTGGCATAGAGCATATAGGTACCGGCGCTGGCGGCACGGGAACCGGCCGGGGCCACATAGGTCACGACGGGCACGGGCGAGGACAGCATGCCCTTGATGATGGCGCGCATGGAGGAATCGAGTCCGCCCGGGGTATCCAGGCGCAGGATTACGAGTTCGGCCGCATCGAGGCGGGCCTGTTCCAGACCTTGCAGGATGTACTCGGCAGTAGCGGGACCGATGGCACCATCCACGTCAAGCAGGATGGCCACACGGCGGTCCTGGCCGATGCCGGGCAGGGCCAGTAGCAGACCCAGTATGAGCGCACCAATACAGAGCCCCGCGCGCAGGCGGCGTGCCCACGGTGGCCGTATCGGTGTGATGAAGTCAGGAGACCGCATGTACTAACTCTAGCACAGCCGCCGAGACGGCCTGCCTGCCATCCGCTCCTACAGGTGGGAGATCAGGAAATCCGCCGCAAGTAACAGCACGCCGGCCCCCAGTCCTGCCAGCACATCATCGAGCATGATGCCGAAGCCACCCCCTACCCGGCGATCGACCCAGCGGATAGGCCAGGGTTTCCAGATGTCCAGCAGGCGAAACAGCAGGAAGGCCGCCAGCACCCAGGGCCAGCCCGTGGGCACCATCAACAGGGTGAGGAGAAAACCGGCGATCTCGTCCCAGACGATGCCAGGATGATCGTGCACACCCAGTTCGCGTGCGGCGCGATCACACCAGTAGATGCCGGCCAGGGTCGCCACCAGCACGAAGGCGGCGAAGAACAGCCAGGGCCCCTGGATCAACAGCCAATAGAGGGGCAGCGCGGCCAGGGTGCCGAAGGTGCCGGGCGCGCGCGGTGCCAGCCCACTGCCAAAGCCGAAGGCCAGCAACTGCACCGGGTTGCGCAACAGGGAGGAGAAGCGGGGTGTATTCATCATGTGGCGAAGTGTTCGTACCCTTTGGACGTCGGACGGTACTCCCGGCCATCCTCATGACGGCAATGAATCCCCTGCCCGGAGCGGATCCGCCCCACCTCGGTGAGGGGCAGGCCCAACTCCGCCAGCCGCGTGCGCGCCGTTTCGACGCGCTCCGGCACCAGGGTAACGCAGAGTTCGTAGTCATCCCCGCCCGTAAGCGGCAGTCCATGCCAGTCCGGCTGCTCCCGATCCACGGCATGGCGGAAGGCCTCTGAACGCGGCAGGGCATCCACCCAGAGTTCGGCGCCCACTGCGCTGGCCCGGACGATGTGGCCAAGGTCGGCAAGCAGGCCGTCGGAGAGATCGATGGCACTGCTGGCCAGTTCGCGCAGTGCCTCGCCGGCGGCCACCCTCGGGTGTGGCATATCCAGGCGTGCGCGCAACGCGCTGACGGCTGCCGCACCCTGTTGCAGCGCCAATGCCGCGTCGCCCAGGTAACCGGTGACCAGGATCACATCGCTCTCCCGGGCGCCGGCGCGGCGCAGTGCCCGGCCTGCGGGCACCAGTCCCATGGCCTGTACCGTGATGGACAGGGGACCATGGGTGGTGTCGCCACCCACCAGTTGCACACCATGCGCCGCGGCGAGGGCAAACAAGCCTTCGGCAAAGGCCGCGAGCCAGTCGGCATCCGCGGTCGGCAGCGTCAGGGCCAGGGTTACCCAGGCGGGTGTTGCACCCATGGCGGCCAGGTCGCTGAGATTGACCGCCAGCGCCTTGTGGCCGATGGCCGTCGGTGGCGTATCGACAGGAAAGTGTACGCCCGCCACCAGGGTGTCCACCGTGACCACCAACTCCTGCCCGTCCGGCACTCGCAACAGGGCGGCATCGTCACCGATGCCCAGTGTCACGTCCGGACGTTCGGCTCCGGACCGGTGAAAGTAATGATCAATGATGCTGAATTCGGATTCGGGCATGGAGAATCGTCACGCCTTGATGGCAGGAAACCTGATGACCTGCGGCTGGCATTGCCTGTCTATTTCGCCTGTTCATGGGGCCGTAGATGACGCGCCGCCTGGTCGAGCACACCATTGACGAACTTGTGGGCCTGTTCCGCACCGAACTTCTTGGCCAGGTTCACCGCTTCGTTGATCACCACCCGGTAGGGGATGTCCGGCCGCGCCTGGAGTTCATAGCTGGCCAGGCGCAACACGGCACGCTCCACGGGATCGAGTTCCGCCCAGGGGATCTGCATGGCACCCGTCAGGCCGGCCTCCACCGTATCGAGGCGGGCCGGCACCTGGTGCAGTAACTCCTGGAAATATTCGTCATCCACGCCGGGGAATTCTTCCGATTCCCGGAACTGCTGCTCGATCAGCTTGAGATCGGTTCCGGAAAGGTCCCACTGGTACAACGCCTGCAGCGCCAGGCGGCGTGCCTTGGCACGCGCCTGGTTGGCGCCGCGATTATCCTTTCCGGTAACAGCCGTCATGGTCTCAGCCTTCCAGCTTGGGCAGCAGATTGACCATTTCGATCATCGACAGGGTGGCTTCCACCCCCTTGTTGCCCGCCTTGGTGCCGGCGCGCTCGATGGCCTGCTCGATACTGTCCACCGTCAACACGCCGAAGCCAACCGGAATATCGTACTGCAACGACACCTGGGCCAGGCCCTTGGTGCACTCGCCGGCCACGTATTCAAAGTGAGGAGTACCGCCGCGGATCACCGCGCCCAGGGCGATGATGGCATCGTACTTCTTCCCGGCCGCCAAGCGCTGTGCGGCGATGGGCATCTCGAAGGCACCGGGTACACGGATGATGTCGATGTCGCGCTCGTCAGCACCATGCCGCTTGAGGGTATCCAGCGCGCCCTGCAGCAGGCTTTCCACCACGAAGCTGTTAAAACGCGCCACCAGCAGGGCGAAGCGCTTGTCGCGGATGACCATATCGCCTTCCAGTACATTCAGGTTGCTCATGTTCGTTTCCTGTTTTCCAAGTTCAAAAGTTGTACGGCCGGCACCCGGCACGATCCCCTGTAGGAGCGGCCTCTGGCCGCGAATCGTCCGAGACCGGCTGGCCGTTCGCGGCCAGAGGCCGCTCCTACAGTGGGTCAGATAAGGCTCTGTATCATGTGCCCTATTCGGTGACGTAATCCACCACTTCCAGGCCGAAGCCACTGATGCCATGCAGGTTCTTGGGTGCGCTCAGCACCCGCATCCTGGCCACGCCCAGTTCCGCCAGGATCTGCGCGCCCACACCGTAGGTGCGCAGCTGCTGCCCGGGCTCTGACTTGTGGGGCTCCGCATCGGGATGACGGGCATGCTGGCGGATGCGCTGCAGCAGGGAGTCGCTGTCCTCCGGCCGCCCCAGCACCACCACCACGCCCTTGCCCTCGCGGGCGATGCGCTGCATGACGGCGCGCAGGGGCCAGCCGGTGTCCTCGAAGCGGGCATCGAACAGGTCGCCCAGGGTGTTCTGCACATGCACCCGCACCAGGGTCGGTTCCTCGGGACGGATGTCACCCATCACGAGGGCCAGGTGCAGATCCTTGTCGATGCTGTCACGAAAACTCACCAGCCGGAAGTCCCCGAACGCGGTCGGCAGCGGGCACTCGGCCACCCGCTCCACCGTCTTCTCATTGGCGATGCGGTAATGGATCAGATCGGCGATGGTGCCGATCTTGAGGCCGTGCTCGGCGGCGAACACCTCGAGTTCCGGGCGCCGCGCCATGGTGCCGTCCTCGTTGAGGATCTCCACGATGGCGGAGGCCGGTTCCAGGCCGGCCAGGCGCGCCAGGTCGCAGCCCGCCTCGGTGTGGCCGGCGCGGGTGAGCACGCCGCCGGGCTGGGCCATGAGCGGGAAGATGTGACCGGGCTGCACGATGTCGTCCGGGCCGGCGTTGGGCATCACCGCGGTGCGCACCGTGTGGGCGCGGTCGTAGGCGGAGATACCCGTGGTCACGCCTTCCGCCGCCTCGATGGACAGGGTGAAGGCCGTGGAATGCTGCTCGCGGTTGTCCGCCACCATGAGCGGCAGGCTGAGCTGCCGGCAGCGCTCCTTGGTGAGCGTCAGACAAATCAGGCCACGGCCATAGCGGGCCATGAAGTTGATGTCCTCGGGACGCACCATGGAGGCGGCCATGATGAGATCGCCCTCGTTCTCGCGGTCCTCGTCGTCCATGAGGATCACCATGCGTCCGAGGCGGATGTCCTCGATGATTTCTTCGATCGTGTTCAGTGCCATTCGTTATCTACCGCTGCAGGAAACCGTGTTCGGCCAGGAAGGCCATGTCGATGCCCGTGGCACCCGCGTCCGCCGCCCGCTCGCCCAGCAGCAGGCGCTCCAAGTAGCGGGCGATGAGATCCACCTCCAGGTTCACCCGCCGCCCGGCCTGGAATCCGCCCAGGGTGGTCTCCGCCAGGGTGTGGGGCACGATGTTCAGCTCGAACACCTTGCCCTGCACGGCATTGACCGTGAGGCTGACGCCATCGACGCAGATGGAGCCCTTGGCGGCGATGTACTTCGCCAGTGCATCCGGTGCCGCAATGGAGAAGCGCACCGAACGCGCGTCGTCGCGCCGCGCCAGCACCTCACCCACGCCGTCCACGTGGCCACTCACCAGATGGCCGCCCAGACGGGTACTGGGGGTAAGGGCGCGCTCCAGGTTCACCTTCGCGCCTACCTTCAATTGTCCCAGCGAAGTGCAGGCCAGGGTCTCGCCGGACACGTCGGCCCAGTAGCCGTCGCCGGGCAGCTCGATCACTGTCAGGCACACCCCGCTGGTGGCGATGCTGTCGCCGAGCTTCACGTCCTCCAGCGGCAGCTTGCCGCTGCGCACGCGAAGGCGCACATCGCCGCCCCGGGGTTCCAGGGCGGCGATCTCGCCTACCGCTTCGATGATGCCTGTAAACATAGTTGAAAACCTTGATTCACCGCAAAGGCGCAAAGAACGCAAAGTACACCATTGAAATCAATTTTCCTTCGCCCTTTGCGCCATTGTGATTGAACATAATGTGCATGCTGTGCTTGAAAACCCTGATTCACCGCAAAGGCGCAAAGAACGCAGAGCACATCATTGAATCGATTTTCTTTGCGTTCTTTGCGCCTTTGCGGTGAATAACATGCGGTGAACAACATTACCCATATTTCGGCACCGCCGTGATACGCCAGTCACGCCCCACGGCCCGTATGTCCTGTATCTCCAGCTCGATGCGCTGCTCCATGCGCACCAGCCCGGGCAGGTGCAGCAGGCCGCGGGCATCGGCGCCCATGAGGTGTGGCGCCAGGTAGACGATCAGCTCGTCCACCAGACCCGCCTGCACGAAGGCGCCGGCCAGGGTGGGGCCGGACTCCACCAGCACCTCGTTGCACTCGCGCGCCGCCAGCGCCCGCAGCACCGCCTCCAGGTCCAGGCCCCGCTCGCTCTCCGCGCAGGGCGCCACCTCGGCGCCGACCGCCTGCAGGGCGCGGGTGGCGGCGCCGTCGTCGCTGGCGGTAAGGATCAGCACCGGGCCTTCCTGCTGCAACAGTCTGGCCTCGGGCGGGGTACGCAGCCGGCGGTCCAGCACCACCCGCAGGGGCTGGCGCACCGGTGCCACGCCGTTCAGGTCTTCCGCCACCAGCCGCACGTTCAGCGCCGGATCATCCGCCAGCAGCGTGCCGCTGCCGGTAACGATGGCCGAGCTGCGCGCCCGCAGGCGTTGCACGTCGCGGCGCGCATGCTCGCCGGTGATCCACTGGCTCTCGCCGCTGGCCATGGCGGTGCTGCCGTCCAGGCTCATGGCGAGCTTCACCCGCACCCAGGGCAGGCCCGTGCGCATACGCTTGCAGAAACCCGGATTAAGGGCTTCCGCTTCGGCGGCCAGCAGGCCCGCCTCGGTCGTGATGCCGGCGGCCCGCAACCGTGCCAACCCCTCCCCGGAGACCTTCGGGTTGGGATCCTCCAGCGCCGCCACCACCCGCGCCACCCCGGCCTCGACCAGGGCATCACAGCAGGGCGGCGTGCGGCCCTGGTGACTGCAGGGCTCCAGGCTCACATAAGCGGTGGCGCCGGCGGCCGCTGCGCCTGCTGCACGCAGGGCATGGACCTCCGCATGGGGCTCGCCAGCGCGTGCGTGCCAGCCCTCGCCGATCACCGCGCCGTCCTTCACCAGCACGCAGCCCACCCGCGGGTTGGGGTCGGTGCTGTACAGGCCGCGCGCCGCCAACTGCAGGGCGCGCGCCATGTGGGCATGGTCATCGGGCGTAGTCAAAAGCTTATCTCACCGCAAAGGCGCAAAGGACGCAAAGAAAAGCATGTGATCTGTTGGCTGCCATCACTGGCTTCCGGCATACGCCGTAACGACGAATATCGATTTGATCAGCATTTTTAATCTTTCTTTGCGTCCTTTGCGCCTTTGCGGTGAATAAAACAGTCATTCCCAGCATCACTCCTTCTCCGGCAACAGCGGGATCTGCTGCTTGCGCGCCTCGGCGGAGGGTTCCTGCTCCAGCCGCTCGATCTCCTCACGGAAGGCGTTCACGTCCTGGAAGCTGCGGTACACGGAGGCGAAGCGCACATAGGCCACCTGGTCCAGCTCGCGCAACTCGTCCATCACCCATTCGCCCAGCTGCCGCGCCGGCAGCTCGCGCTCGCCACTGGCCTGCAAGCGGTGATGAATATGGCCCAGCGCCGCCTCCACCCGCTCGATGGCCACGGGGCGCTTTTCCAGGGCGCGCATGATGCCGGTGCGCAGCTTGTCCTCGTTGAAGGGCTCCCGCGAGCCGTCGCTCTTGATGACGCGCGGCATCAGCAGTTCGGCGCTCTCGTAGGTGGTGAAGCGCTCCTCGCAGGTGGTGCACTCGCGCCGGCGGCGCACCTGCGAGCCCTCGCCCGCCAGGCGCGAATCCACCACCTTGGTGTCCTGGGCCCCGCAGAATGGACAGCGCATGTGCTTGCCTCGATACCCGGTTACGAATCCTGTGTTGCCACCTGCGTCAGCGAGGGCGTGCCGGATTACCTGCGCGGGACCGTCGGCCGCATGGACGCGGCCGTCGAGCCTACAGGGATGTATTCACGGCAAGTCCCGTGCAGGCAGTCCGGCTCGCCCTGACCACCAAGGCTACCCGTATACGGGAAACCGCTTGCAGAGCGCCAGCACCTGCTGCTTCACCCGCGCGATGGTGTCCTGGTTCTCCAGGTCGTCGAGGATGTCGCACATCCAGCCGGCCAGCTCGCGGCTCTCGGTCGTGCCGAAACCACGGGTGGTGATGGCGGGGGTGCCGAGGCGGATGCCACTGGTAACGAAGGGCGACTGTGGATCCTTGGGCACGGCGTTCTTGTTCACGGTGATGTTGGCCGCGCCCAGGGCCGCGTCGGCGGCCTTGCCAGTCAGGCCCTTGGCAATCAGGCTGACCAGGAACAGGTGGTCGTCGGTGCCGCCGGACACCACGTCGTAGCCGCGCTCCATGAACACCTTGGCCATGGCACGGGCGTTGTCCAGCACCTGCTGCTGGTAGGCCTTGAATTCCGGCTCCAGCGCTTCCTTGAAGGCCACCGCCTTGGCGGCGATGACATGCATCAGCGGGCCGCCCTGGGTACCGGGGAACACCAGGGAGTTGAGCTTCTTTTCGAGGTCCGGGTTGGCCCTGGCGAGGATGATGCCGCCGCGCGGGCCGCGCAGGGTCTTGTGGGTGGTGGAGGTGGTCACGTCGGCGATCTGCACCGGGCTGGGGTACAGGCCGGCGGCGATCAGGCCTGCCACATGGGCCATGTCCACCATCAGGTAGGCGCCGACACTGTCGGCGATGTCCCGGAAGCGCTGCCAGTCCACCACGCGCGAATAGGCCGAGAAGCCGGCCACGATCATCTTCGGCTTATGCTCCTTCGCCAGCGCCTCCACCTGCTCGTAGTCGATCTCGCCGGTGTCGTCGTGGATGCCGTACTGCACGGCCTTGTAGATCTTGCCGGAGAAATTCACCTTGGAGCCGTGGGTCAGGTGGCCGCCATCGGCCAGGCTCATGCCCAGCACGGTGTCGCCCGGCTCCAGCAGTGCCATGTACACGGCGGCATTGGCCTGGGATCCGGAATGGGGCTGCACGTTGGCGTAGTCAGCCCCGAACAGCTGCTTGACGCGGTCGATGGCCAGCTGCTCGGCGATGTCCACGTACTCGCAGCCGCCGTAGTAACGCTTGCCCGGGTAGCCCTCGGCGTACTTGTTGGTCAGGGCCGAGCCCTGCGCCTCCATGACGCGCGGACTGGCGTAGTTCTCCGAGGCGATGAGCTCGATGTGCTCTTCCTGGCGAGTGCGTTCGTGCTCGATGGCGGACCAGAGTTCGGGGTCGTAGCCGGCGATGGTCATATCTTTGCTGAACATTCGGTATACCTTGGGGAAAGCGGGAAACAAGGGCGGAATGATACCGGATTCAGGCAGTTATTGCATGACCCGAGACAAGGCGGCGATATACCCCAGCATCACCCTGCAACAAAGGGAAACAATGACTTAGTGACAATCCCATACCCCCGGCGAGGGGCAGGGCCAGACTGCGCTGAACCCGGCAGCCTGCGATTCCATCGTCATTGCGAGCGAAGCGAAGCAATCTCCCAATCACCGGAGCAATGTTCAGGAGATTGCTTCGCTTCGCTCGCAATGACGGATTAGCCGGGCATCCCCTGATTCTCCGCGCTCTCGGCTTCTCTGCATTCTCCGTGTTTCGCGGCTCCATCCCCCAACAGAGGTACAAACCCCCACCGCGCGCCCCTATAACGCCCTGCTCTGGAACATCAAATGGAATCTTCATGGCGCAATACGTCTACACCATCAGAGCCCGTGCTCATCCTTCAGTTGCATGAGATCGGCTTCCAACTGATCAGTCATTGCCTGGGTGTAGATACGGTGAATCTTGCCCTGGTTCTGCAAAGTTACCAGCTTGTTCAGATCGCTGGTGCGATCGCGCCAAGTGATGCCGTCGGTAATGAGCAAAAAGTGAGTGTCATTCCGCTTCTCATAGACGATGCGAGTGATATCGCCGAGCACATCGGTCTGCTTGCTGCCAGTGGCGCCGTAGGCCTTAACCTCGATCAGGATACTGGGATCATCCTTCGATGGGACCGCAAAATCAGTCTTTTCACTACTCGTACCGGTAGCACCCGTAAATTGACAACGCAAATCATAAGCGCCTTCACCAAAGACCTTAATCAGTAATTTTTCAACAAAATCTTCCAGATAACGACCCCGGCGCTGCCCCTTGATAGCACTTCCACGACCACCCTTGAGTCGTTCAGTGAGCAGATCACTCCAACTGATCGGTGTGTTAATGATGGCAGCCATGCGACTAAGAACCCCCATCGATTCTAGTGCTGCGCATGCATTATCCGGATCTTTCTTGAAATGTTTGATACCAAGAGTACCACCGATACGTTCGCGTAATTCGGCCGTCAACTCGTCCTTGGACAGATCGAGGAACAGGCGGATTACTGTCAATCCTGCCTCGAACTTCTCCTTGGGCTTGAGGCCATTTGGAGTGTGTTCCGTGTCGAGCAACTGCAGAAGATCAGCCCGGGTGTAATGGGCCTTCCGCGGAATCTGCCGCATACGTTGAATCACCGCGTCGGCGTGCGCATCACGCCAACTGGTTTCTACGGGGGAAAGTTTCTGCAGGATTTCATTAAGGGTCTGTCGGTATCGCTTCATTAGTTCTTGTTCTTAGTAGCCAATAATCAGGTATTCCTGGACTTGGGCACGCTTGACGGTGCTGTGTGTACCGAAATGATAGCGGTGAGCGCGCTCAAACACATCTACGGACTGCTTATAGCGGCGCATCAGCTGGCGCAACTCGGCCAAATCAGGATAGCCATTCGAGGAGTATGACAGGACCAGGGTGCTGTCAGCGAATTTGCGGAATAACTGGTCAAAGGCATCGATGGCAGTGCGACGATAGGAGAATGGTGTGAACGGCTTATCGATCTTCTTGACGCGGCTATCTTCCATAATCGACTTGCCTTCCCAGTAGCACGACAGGCCTTCAAGGAAATGATAGCGTTTCATGTAGCAGTTGTCGTCAGCGCGTGGCACGTAGGGTGGGTCCATGTATACCAAGTCGGCAGGGGCACCATCCCACGCGAAGATATCCCCATGACGAGCCACATTCGGTTGGCCGTTATCAAAAGCGGCCTCATTATAGACACCTACTTGCTCCAAGAAATGTTCTTGCAGTGATAACTTCAGATCGCGGCGACCATCCTTGTAATGCTCAGGGTCTCCTGCAATTGTAAAAACACCGCGAGGCTGGCGCTTGACGCAAGATCGGATCAACGCGGCCAAAGCAATGGCTTGTTCATACACATCGCCTAGCTTATTGATATTCCAGGACACTCGGTCGAGAAAACGAAGATCCTCTGGAGTATAGAAAATCCCGGAGAAGGTGCGCTCAATGAAATGTTTATGCCTTGGATCATAGGTCAGCAACTGCTCAAGACTAACCTCTGAAAGCTGGTGCCCCGGGTTCTCGATCAAAGCCTTTGCAACGGTAGTACTGAGATTAAGAAAATCATTGGTAACGACCTGCTTACCCATGGCTTTGAACAGGTAACCCACACAACCGGAACCGGAAAAGGCGTCAATGGCTGTCTCGAATTGATAGCCTGACAGAATTTTGTGAATCCATGGCAATAGCCGGTACTTGCTACCCATAAAGCGCAACTGAGGATACCGCTCTGCCATAACCGGGAACCCGCCATCAAAAAGCTCTTCTTGGATGGGGTCAGGGATGGGTTCAGCAATCTTATCTGCGGTTTGATTCTTACGTTCAACGTGAACTGGGTACATAACTGGGCGGGATGAACTCATAGGTTAGTTGTTCCCTGCGTTCGCATTTTGCTTGAGTTGCTGAACATTGAGAAGGTGTCAATAAAATGCGTGACCTCCTTCCCTTTTCGAAATCACATCGCACAGTATACGCCTGATGTGTAACTTTGCGTCCAGCAAATTGCGTGCAATTAATACTTACCACACTCAACCTCACAAGACATAAAAACAACAACTTACCAAGCTTTCCTGGGACAACAAAGCTGCCCGGGCGGTGCAATCTTGGCCCGCGTCCACCTATAATCACCCCCTTTGGAACTGCTTACGGAATCCCCATGGCGCAATACGTCTACACCATGAACCGCGTCGGCAAGGTGGTGCCGCCCAAGCGGCACATCCTGCGCGACATCTCCCTGTCCTTCTTCCCCGGCGCCAAGATCGGCGTGCTGGGCCTGAACGGCTCCGGCAAATCCACCCTGCTGCGCATCATGGCCGGGGTGGACACGGACATCGAGGGCGAGGCCCGCCCCCAGCCCGGCATCAAGGTGGGCTACCTGCCCCAGGAGCCGCAACTGGACGAGAGCAAGGACGTGCGCGGCAACGTGGAAGAGGCCCTGGGCGAGGTGAAGCGGGCCCTGGCCCGGCTCGACGAGGTCTACGCCGCCTATGCCGAGCCCGACGCCGATTTCGACGCCCTGGCCAAGGAACAGGGGGAGCTGGAAAACATCCTCCAGGCCAGCGACGGCCACAATATGGAACGCACCCTGGAGGTGGCCGCCGATGCCCTGCGCCTGCCGCCCTGGGAGGCCGATGTCAGCAAGCTGTCCGGCGGCGAGAAGCGCCGCGTGGCCCTGTGCAAGCTGCTGCTGTCCAAGCCCGACATGCTGCTGCTCGACGAGCCCACCAACCACCTGGACGCCGAATCGGTGGGCTGGCTGGAGCGCTTCCTGCACGACTACGAGGGCACGGTGGTGGCCGTCACCCATGACCGCTACTTCCTCGACAACGTGGCCGGCTGGATCCTGGAGCTGGACCGCGGCCACGGCATTCCCTGGGAAGGCAACTACTCCTCCTGGCTGGAGCAGAAAGAGGCGCGCCTGGAGCAGGAACAGAAGTCCGAGGCGGCCCGCATCAAGGCCATGAAGCAGGAGCTGGAGTGGGTGCGCACCAATCCGAAGGGCCGCCACGCCAAGAGCAAGGCGCGCCTGGCGCGCTTCGAGGAGATGTCCTCCAAGGACTACCAGAAGCGCAACGAGACCAACGAGCTGTTCATCCCGCCGGGCCCGCGCCTGGGGGACCTGGTGGTGGAAGCCAAGGGCCTGCGCAAGTCCTTCGGCGACCAGGTACTCATCGACGGCCTGGACTTCAACCTGCCGCGCGGCGGCATCGTCGGCATCATCGGCCCCAACGGCGCCGGCAAAACCACCCTGTTCCGCATGATGGTCGGCCAGGAACAGCCGGACGGCGGCGAACTGCGCATCGGGGATACCGTCCAGCTCGCCTACGTGGACCAGAGCCGCGACGCCCTGGACTCGAAAAAAACCGTCTGGGAGGAGATCTCCGGCGGCCACGATGTGATGCAGGTGGGGGAATTCGAGATCAATTCCCGCTCCTACGTGAGCCGCTTCAATTTCCGCGGCTCGGAACAGCAGAAGCAGGTGGGCAACCTCTCCGGCGGCGAGCGCAACCGCGTGCACCTGGCCAAGCTGCTCGCCTCCGGCGGCAACCTGCTGCTGCTCGACGAACCCACCAACGACCTGGACGTGGAGACCCTGCGTGCCCTGGAAGAGGCCATCCTCGAATTCCCCGGCTCGGTGGTGGTCATCTCCCATGACCGCTGGTTCCTCGACCGCGTCGCCACCCACATCCTCGCCTACGAGGGTGACAGCCAGGTGGTCTGGTTCGAGGGCAACTACGCCGACTACGAGGCCGACCGCAAGCGCCGCCTCGGCGACGCCGCCGACCAGCCGCACCGCATCAAGTACAAGAAACTGGCGGGGTAGATGACCGGCACCCGTAGGAGCGGGCTCTGCCCGCGAATGGGTTGCCACGACCCATTCGCGGGCAGAGCCCGCTCCTACGTGATCATGCCCACGGATCGGCATCGATCCATCCCGGGAATGATTTCTTGCCCCTGTCATCGGACTTCGGAGTAAAGCTCGCGGTTGAAGCGCCGCTATTTCTATGGCTAGACTTAAATTCAGCGAGTCGCGATAGGAGTGATGCATGCTTCCAGATCACGATGCCCCGAGGCCGATATCCGCAGCCTCCCTGCCGGACTATTTCCACGGCCGCCTGCGCCGCTCGGCACAACGCCTGAACCTGCAGCCCCACGACGACACCCTCTGGTACCTGGGGGACCTGCTGCACCGCTATGGCCGCAGCGAGCAGGTATTCGACTACCAGGAGGGCCAGCGCGGCCTGCGCCCCCTCGCCCTGCTCTACGACGACGCCCGTGCGGCGGAAAACGAACGCCAACGCTGCCTGCTGCTGCAGCGTCTCGGAGACCTGGCCCTGTTCGTGGGCGCCCTGTTCCCCGAGGGCTATGCACGCCGCGGCATCCACCGCGACTATTTCGTGGGCATGGGCGGCGGCGCCTATGACTACCTGGCGGACCGGGCGCCCGCCAATCGGCACATCTTCCGCGAGCTGACCCACCAGTTTGCCCGCATGCTGGAACTGGTGGCCGCCGCCGGCTCCCGCCACAGCCGCTTCAGCCATGATGACGTGTTGCGCCTCTATGCGCGCTGGCTGGCCAGCGGCAATGCCACCCTGGGGCGCCAGTTGCAGGCCCTGGGTGTGCTGCTCGGGCCGGTGGGGCGGAACCACTAAGAAATCCTTTCGAATCCGTCTTTGCGAGCGCAGCGCAGCAATTTCCCACTACGGCAGATGAATCGTTTGGAGATTGCCGCGCTGCGCTCGCAATGACGGGGCCTCTCCCTGCTGCTACGCACCTCGCAATGACGAGGCCCCGGCCCTCGTGGTGAGGCGTGCCCAATACAATCGTGCCAGCAACAGAATGCCGAGCAGGGCCGCGTACAACAGCGGCTCGCGCACATCGGCCTTCACCAGCCACCAGAAATGCAGCACGCCCAGGGTGGCCACCAGGTACACCAGGCGGTGCAGCTTCTTCCAGTTGCGTCCCAGGCGTTTCATCATGGCCTTGGTGGATGTCACCGCCAGCGGCAACAACAGCACATAGCCCGTCATGCCAAGCGTGATAAAGGGACGTTCGAGGATGTCCCGGCCGATCTCACCCCAATCGAAGAACTGGTCCAGCCACAGGTAGGTGAACAGGTGCAGGGTGGCATAGAAGAAGGCGAACAGGCCCAGCATGCGCCGTACCCGCAGTGGCCAGGCCCAGCCGAAACCGCGCTTCAGTGGTGTCATCAGCAAGGTGAGCAACAACAGGCGCAGGGTCCAGTCGCCCGTGCCATGGGTGATGAACTCGATAGGATTGGCACCCAGCTGCTGCCACCAGCCGAGCCAGGACCACCAGGCCAGGGGCAGCAGGCAGGCCAGGAACAGGGCCGGCTTGAGTGCGCGTGTCATCGGCTTACCGGCACCCGTAGGAGCGGCCTTCGGCCGCGAACGATGATGGCACGCCAGTTCGCGGCCGAAGGCCGCTCCTACAGGGTGGTTGCATCAGGCTTACTAAACACTCCATAAAAAAAGCCTCATACTCCGCTGGCAGGTGTCGGTCGCAGGGATGCGACCGTCAAGCCTACAGGGACGTATTTACGGCGTCCTGCCAGCGGAGTATGAGGCTTTGTCATTGCTTGCCTTGGCAACTGCATCCATCACCTAGAAATGCTTACGCAGGTCCATGCCCTGGTACAACTGCGCCACCTGCTCGCCATAGCCATTGAACATCAGGGTGTCGCGCTTGCGTATCTCCCCGATGCGCCGTTCACGGCGCTGACTCCAGCGCGGATGATCCACTTCGGGATTGACGTTGGAATAGAAGCCGTACTCGCGCGGTGCCGCCGCCATCCAGGACGAGGTGGGCTGATCCTCGCGGAAACGGATGGCGACGATGGATTTGATGCTCTTGAAGCCGTACTTCCAGGGCACCACCAGGCGGATGGGCGCGCCATTCTGGTTCGGCAGCGCCTTGCCATACAGGCCTACCGCCAGGAGGGTAAGGGGATGCAGGGCCTCGTCCATGCGCAGGCCCTCCACATAGGGCCAGTTCAGTACCGGCCAGCGCAGGCCCGGCATCTGTTCGGGATCCTGCAGGGTGACGAACTCCACGTACCGGGCGCGCGAGGTGGGTTCGAAACGCTGGATGAGGTCCGCCAGCGGGAAACCCACCCAGGGAATCACCATGGACCAGCCTTCCACGCAGCGCAGGCGGTAGATACGTTCCTCCAGGGCATGGGGCTTGAGGATGTCCTCCAGGGTATAGGTGCCGGGTTTCGCCACCTCGCCCTCGATGGTCAGCGACCAGGGCTCGGTGCGCAGGGTATGGGCATGCTTGGCGGGATCATCCTTGCGGGTGCCGAATTCATAGAAATTGTTATAGCTGGTGACATCCTCATAGGGGGTGAGGTCTTCCTGGGTGGAAAAAGCGGCATTCTTCGCCGCCTCCAGGGCTCGGGCGGCCCGCGCCGCAGGTGCGAGCAGGCCACCGGCCAAGAGGGTGGCGCCCAGCGCCAGACCGCCCTGCAGAAAGCGCCGCCGCTGCCGGTAGAGGCTTTCGGGGGTGATCTCCGAGGACAGGATGTCCGTGGGTTTCCTGATCAACATGATCCACCACCTCTTTTCATTCGGGATATCACTGTGACCCCC
>SWBZ01000189.1_pt1 | contig 52052 bp, 50 predicted proteins | sample 4693031 | NCBI WGS metagenome assembly SWBZ01 (sample SAMN10267274, study PRJNA491770) | bioreactor metagenome | isolation source: DHS bioreactor inoculated with | place: Japan: off Shimokita Peninsula
GGAGCCAAGCCACCCCACACGCCGCTTGACAAACGCATTAGGAAGCCCCCTCCACCTGTGCGCGCGCCGCCTCGTCGGATATGCGGCGCCTCGTCGGTCGTTGCACAATCGTAACCTTGGCCGGGTGGGCGCGGCTCTGGGAGGAAGCCGCGAATCCCGGCCGAGGCGAATGGTTAGACTAGGGGAAGCTCTCCGCGCGGCGGCATCCAGGCCAACTCCCCCAGGACGGAAACGTAGCAAGGGTAACCAGGCTCTGCCGGGTGCGCGGAGAGTCTTACTTTTATCCGGCACCTCGCCTGCGCCGCTCCCTGGCTCGCGCCTAGGCTGAACACGTGGCGCAGAGCATCTTCATCACCTCGGCAGAAGGTCACTCCGGAAAGTCCACCATTGCCCTGGGCGTACTCGACGCACTGAGTCACGCCACACCGCGCGTTGGTGTGTTCCGAGCGATCGCTCGGTCGACTGTCGAGCCCGATTACGTGCTCGAGATGCTTCTCGCGCACGACGGGGTCGATCTGCCGTACGAGGACTGCATCGGTGTGACCTACGACGAAGTGCGGGCCGATCCCGACGCGGCTCTGGGCAAGATCGTCGAGCGCTACAAGGCTGTTGAGGCGCAGTGCGACGCGGTCGTGATCGTGGGGAGCGACTACACGGATGTCGGGTCTCCCGCAGAGCTCGGCTACAACGCCCGCATCGCGGCCAACCTCGGTGCGCCGGTCCTGCTCGTTATGAGTGGTCGAACCGGCGAAGCCGAGAAGCTCGGGTCGTCGCCGGCGCGCACCCCCGAGGAGATCGGCCAGATCACCGCCCTCGCGTTGGCGGAACTCGCGCACGGCCGGGCCGGGCTGCTCGCCGTGATCGTCAACCGCGCCGAACCGGAGCGCATCGACGATGTCGTCGCCTCGGTGCGCGAGGTGGTCGATCACGCGCGCGAGCCCGAGCACGTGGCATCCGACGGTGTCGTGCCGGTGTGGGCGATTCCCGAGGACACGTTCCTCGTGGCGCCCACGATGCGCGAAGTCATGGCGGCGATCGATGGGACCCTGATCAAGGGCGACGCTGAACTTCTCTCACGCGAGGTTCTCGGCGTCGTGATCGCGGGGATGTCGATGGTCAACGTGCTGCCTCGGCTGAGTGAAAGCTCCATCGTCATGATCCCGGCCGACCGCACCGAGGTGCTGCTGGCCACGCTGCTCGCTCACTCCTCGGGAACGTTCCCCTCGATCTCGGGCATCCTGCTCAACGGACCCTTCCCCCTGCCGGAACAGATCGACAGGCTGATGGATGGCGTCGCCTCGAACCTGCCGATCATCGCAACCGACGAGGGCACGTTCGAGACCGCCGTCAAGGTCATCAATACGCGCGGGCGATTCGCTGCGGCATCCCAGCGACGCTATGACACGGCGCTGGCGATGTTCGAGCAGCACGTCGACACCGCGGTGCTGAGCAGATCGCTCGGTCTGGCCCGCTCGACAGTTGTCACACCCCTCATGTTCGAGTACCAGCTGGTGGAGCGGTCCCGCTCGGATCGGCGCCGGATCGTGCTACCCGAGGGAAGCGACGATCGCGTCATCCGTGCCGCAGCGACGGTTCTCGCACGCGGCATCGCCGACCTCGTCATCCTGGGCGATGAGGGCGAGATCCGGACGCGCGCTGCGGAGCTCGGCGTCGACCTGTCTGCGGCGCAGATCATCAGCCCCTTCGACCCCGCCTACGTCGAGCAGTTCGCGCAGGAGTACGCGCGCCTGCGGGCCCACAAGGGGATTTCGCTCGATCAGGCAGCCGACACCGTCACCGACGTGTCCTACTTCGGGACGCTGATGGTCCACCTGGGGCTGGCCGATGGCATGGTCTCGGGGGCAGCCCACACGACGGCCCACACGATCCGTCCGGCGTTCGAGATCATCAAGACCAAGCCGGGTGTGTCTGTCGTCTCGAGCGTCTTCCTGATGGCTCTGGCCGACCGGGTGCTCGTCTACGGCGACTGCGCCGTGATTCCCGATCCCACGGCGGAGCAACTCGCCGACATCGCGATCTCGTCTGCTGCAACAGCGGCGCAGTTCGGGATCGACCCCCGCGTCGCCATGCTGTCGTACTCGACGGGAGAGTCGGGGTCAGGGGCGGATGTCGAGAAGGTGCGCGCGGCGACGGCGTTCGTTCGCGACCGGGCGCCCGAGCTGCTCGTCGAGGGCCCCATCCAGTACGACGCGGCGGCTGATGCGGCGGTTGCCGCAGCGAAGATGCCCGGCTCGCAGGTCGCCGGTCGAGCCACGGTGTTCGTCTTCCCCGACCTCAACACGGGAAACAACACCTATAAGGCAGTGCAGCGATCAGCGGGTGCCGTCGCGATCGGGCCCGTGCTGCAGGGTCTCAACAAGCCCATCAATGATCTGTCGCGCGGCGCCCTCGTCGACGACATCGTGAACACCATCGCGATCACCGCGATTCAGGCCCAGGCCGACGCCGACGCCGCGGCTCCGGCATCCAGTGAGAGGGAAGGGACCACCGCATGAGTGTCGTCCTCGTCGTCAACAGCGGTTCGTCATCATTCAAGTACCAGCTGATCGACATGGACAACGAAGCGGTGCTCGCCTCGGGCCTCGTGGAACGCATCGGTCAAGAGAACGGCCACGCACGCCACACCGTCACCGCGGCGGACTTTGCTGCGGACGAGCCAGCACCGACCCTCGTGAGCGCGACCTCCGAGCGCGATCTGCCGATTCCCGACCACACCGCGGGGTTCCAGGTGATGCTCGATGCCTTCGCGGCACATGGTCCGTCCCTGGACGCGAACCCGCCCGTGGCGGTCGGGCACCGCGTCGTGCACGGTGGGGCGCGCTTCTTCGAGCCGACGCTGGTCACCCCCCTCGTGCTCATCAACATCGAAGACCTCTCGGTCCTCGCGCCCCTCCACAACCCGGGAGCGGTCCAGGGCATCCGTGCTGCGCAGGAAGCTTTCGACGCGATTCCCCACGTCGCCGTCTTCGACACCGCGTTCCACCAAACGCTTGCCCCTGCCGCCTACACGTATGCGATCGACCGGGAACTTGCCGAGCAGCATCGCCTGCGCCGGTACGGGTTCCACGGCACCTCGCACAAGTTCGTGAGCGAAGCAGCAGCGGCATTCCTCGGCCGTCCGCTCGGAGACCTCAAGCAGACCGTGTTCCATCTCGGGAACGGGGCTTCGGTCACCGCGATCGATGGCGGTCGGTCGGTGGACACCTCCATGGGGCTCACGCCGTTGGAGGGCCTGGTCATGGGCACCCGCTCGGGCGACGTTGACCCGGCCATCGTCTTCCAGCTCGCGCGGCGCGCAGGTTTGTCCATCGACGACCTCGACGACCTGCTCAACAAGCGTTCGGGGCTGCTCGGGCTTGCGGGAGCCTCCGACATGCGCGACATCGAACAGCGTTATGAGGATGGTGATGAGGCTGCGACACTCGCCTTCGATGTCTACATCCATCGCCTCCGCACCTACGCCGGTGCGTATCTCGCGCAGCTCGGCGGTGTGGATGTCATCTCCTTCACCGCCGGCGTCGGTGAAAACTCGCCCATCATTCGTGCGGCAGCCCTCGAAACCCTCGGCTTTGCGGGAGTGGAGATCGACCCGGAGCGCAACGAGCGGCGGGAGCGCGGCATCCGTCGTATCTCGACCGACGCCTCGGCGGTGAGCGTCCTGGTCGTACCGACCAATGAAGAACTTGAGATCGCTCGGCAAACTCTCGGCGTCGCGCAGGGCTGACGGCCCGCAAACCAGCATTACGGCAGGGTCGAACTACTACGCTTGCACCACGGCGTCAGCCGTACCCGACCTGTTCCCATGGCTCGTGCCAACGCTTTCGACATCGCCACCCGCCGGGAGGATTCCTGTGGCCGACGCTCTTCCCGATCTCACCGCCTACGACGCGGTGCTCTTCGATCTGGACGGGGTACTGACACCGACCGCCGAGGTGCACATGCACGCGTGGCAGTCGATGTTCCAGGAACTCTTCACGGCGTGGAACATCACGCCCGCGTACACCGAGCGTGACTACTTCGAGCACCTCGACGGCAAGAAGCGCTACGACGGGGTCGCGAGCCTGCTGTGGAGCCGTGATGTCGAAGTACCCTGGGGCGACCCGAGCGACTCGCCTGAGCTCGACACCGTCTGCGGCATCGGCAACCGCAAGAACGCCGTCTTCGAGAGCGTGCTGCGAAGCGAAGGAATCGCGCCGTATCCGGGGTCGCTCGCACTGCTGGACGTGCTGCGGGATGCCGGCACCCGGATCGCGGTGGTCTCGAGTTCCAAGAACGCCCGGGAAGTACTCACGGCCGCCGGCATTATCGATCGCTTCGAGGTGATCATGGACGGCGTCATCGCCGAACGCGATGGGCTGGCCTCGAAGCCCGCCCCCGACGTGTTCATCGAGGCTGCTGCGATGCTCGGTGTCGACCCGGCATCCAGCGCAGCCGTCGAAGATGCCCTGTCAGGGGTACGTTCCGCGGCCGCTGGCGGATTCGCGCTCGTGGTCGGCGTCGACCGTGGCGTCGGAGCCGAGGTGCTGCGCGACGCTGGCGCACACGTGGTGGTCTCCGATCTGGCTGAGTTCCTCGACGGCGACGGTGCCGGCATCCATACCGCTGCTCTCGCACCCGAACCGGAGGAGTCCGCGTGATCGATCGTGATCGCTACCCCATCGACCCATGGCGGCTCGTCGAGACGAGCTACTCGCACGACGAGGTCGGGGTCTCCGAGACACTCTTCGCCGTCGGTAACGGCTACCTGGGCTTGCGGGGCAACAGTCCGGAGGGCCGCTTCGCACACGAGCACGGCACCTTCATCAACGGCTTCCACGAAGTCTTCCCGATCCGGCACGCGGAGCAGGCGTATGGGTTCGCCGAGGTGGGCCAGACGATCATCAACGCCCCGGATGCGAAGATCATGCGGGTCTACGTCGATGACGAGCCGCTGTCGCTCGACATCGCCGATGTGCGCGAGTACGAGCGCGTCCTCGACATGCGCGACGGTGTCATGCGTCGACGGATCCTCTGGGTGACACCGTCGGGCAAAGAGGTTCTGATCGAGGACGAACGGCTGGTGTCGTTCGAGGAGAAGCACCTCGCGATCTTGCGGCAGACCGTCACGGTGCTGAACGCCGATGCTCCGGTCACCATCAGCTGTCAGATCATCAACCGGCAAGACGGCGAGGATGTCTATGGCGGCACTCCCGTCGCGCCCAAGAAGGCGGGCTTCGATCCTCGCCGGGCCGAGCGAATCCACCAGCGCGTACTCCAACCACAGGAGTACTGGCAGGACGGCGCGCGATCGGCGCTTGCCTACAAGGCCACCGAATCGGAGATGACGATCGCGGTCGTCGCCGACCACATCATCACCACCGACAACGAGTACGACCCGCGGCGCCTGATCGAACCCGACATCGCCAAGAACGTATTCCGGGTGCGGGCGAAGGCGGGCGTGCCGGTCACCGTCACCAAACTCGTGAGCTATCACACCTCGCGCGGTGTCCCTGCGCGAGAACTGGTCGATCGGTGCCGGCGAACCCTCGATCGCGCTGAGGCCGAGGGTGTCGACAGCTTCTTCACGGGCCAGCGCGAATGGCTGGATGCCTTCTGGGAGCGCTCGGACGTTCGGATCGGTGGCCACGACGATCTGCAGCAGGCGACGCGCTGGTGCCTCTTCCAGCTCGCCCAGGCTGCCGCGCGCGCCGACGGCCTCGGCGTTCCCGCAAAGGGCGTCTCAGGATCGGGGTACTCGGGTCACTACTTCTGGGACACCGAGATCTACGTCCTGCCTTTCCTGGCTTACACGACTCCGCAGTGGGCGAGAAATGCACTGCGGATGCGGTACCTGATGCTTCCTGCCGCCCGTCGGCGCGCGCGTCAGCTCAACGAGGCCGGCGTGCTCTTTCCCTGGCGCACGATCAACGGTGAAGAGGCCTCGGCCTACTACGCGGCCGGTACCGCGCAGTACCACATCAACGCCGACGTGAGTTTTGCGCTCGCAAAGTATGTGCGTGCCACGGGCGACACCGAGTTCCTCTACCGCGAGGGCGTCGACATCGCCGTCGAGACAGCCCGGATGTGGGCGAGCCTCGGCTTCTGGCGCGAGACGGAGCTCGACTCCGAGCGCTCCTTCCACATCCACGGTGTGACGGGACCTGACGAGTACACGACAGTCGTCAACGACAATCTCTTCACGAACGTCATGGCTCGCTTCAACCTGCGATTCGCCGCGCACACGCTGCGCGACATGGCCCTGGATGCTCCCGAGGAGTACCGCCTCATGGTGGACCGGCTCGGCCTGGCGGAACACGAGATCGAGGCGTGGGAGGCCGCGGCCGAGGCGATGAACATCCCGTTCAGTGATGCGTTCGGCATCCACCCGCAGGACGCGGTCTTCCTCGAGAAAGAGGTCTGGGACCTCGAGAACACCTCGCCCGACCAGCGGCCGCTGCTGCTGCATTTCCACCCGCTCGTGATCTACCGGTACCAAGTGCTCAAGCAAGCGGATGTCGTGCTGGCGCTGTTCTTGCAGGGCAATCACTTCACCGCCGAAGAGAAGCTCGCCGACTTCGAGTACTACGACCCCCTGACGACGGGCGATTCGACGCTGTCGGCGGTCGTTCAGGCGATCCTCGCCGCGGAGGTCGGGTACCAGGACCTCGCGCTGAAGTACTTCCTCGACTCGATCTATGTCGATCTCGGCGACCTGCACCACAACGCCGCGGACGGCGTGCACGTCGCATCGGCTGGTGGGGTCTGGACGGCGCTGGTGAGTGGATTCGGCGGCATGCGCGACCACTTCGGCGAGCTGAGCTTCGATCCCCGACTCCCTGCCGACTGGCCCGAGCTCTCTTTCACGCTCCACTGGCAGGGCACGCGGCTCCAGGTGACGATCACGCGAGATCGGATGTGGTTTGCGGCCGGTCCGGGCCAGACCGTCTCGTTCTCGGTGCGGGGCGCACAGTATGTCATCGAGCCCGAGCAGGAGCTGATGATTCCGCTTGCCGATCAGGGTCCGGTGATCCCCGGCCGGCCTTCGATTCGCCAGTTCGCGGATGTCACCCGCGACGACGGATCGCTGCTGTCGGCATCCGTGCCGGTGGTCACGACCTCGATCCCGATCGTCGGGTCGCCAGAGACCTTCGAGAACGTGCCGGAGCAGCTGCCGCAGGCCGCTGACCCGATGTCGTGACCACGCCCTAGGCTGGGTGAATGACCACCGCCCTGTACCGCCGGTACCGCCCCGAGGCGTTCGGCGAAATGATCGGGCAGAGTCAGGTCACCGACCCCCTCATGACCGCGTTGCGGGGCGACCGTGTCGGGCACGCCTACCTGTTCTCCGGGCCTCGCGGGTGCGGCAAGACGACCTCGGCGCGCATTCTTGCGCGGTGCCTGAACTGTGCCCAGGGACCGACCGACACACCCTGTGGCGAGTGCGACAGCTGCATCGAGCTGGGCCGCGGTGGTGGGGGATCGCTGGATGTCGTCGAGATCGATGCTGCCAGCCACAACGGTGTCGATGACGCTCGCGATCTGCGGGAGCGCGCCGTCTTCGCACCAGCACGCGATCGGTTCAAGATCTTCATCCTCGACGAAGCGCACATGGTGACGCCGCAGGGCTTCAATGCCCTGCTCAAGCTCGTCGAAGAGCCCCCCGACCATGTGAAGTTCATCTTCGCGACCACCGAGCCCGAAAAGGTCATCGGCACGATCCGTTCGCGCACGCACCACTACCCGTTCCGGCTCGTTCCGCCGGCCGCGATGCTCGAGTACGTGGGCACGCTCTGCGAGAGCGAGGGTGTGGTCGTCGATCCGGGTGTGCTGCCGCTGGTTGTGCGTGCCGGCGGCGGCTCACCGCGTGACACGCTGTCGCTGCTCGACCAGCTCATCGCTGGCTCGGAAGGCGCGGTCACCTACGAGCGCGCGGTTGCGCTTCTCGGCTACACCCACGCCGAACTTCTCGATGAGATCGTCGACGCGCTCGCGGCATCCGATGCTGGCGCGGTCTTCGCTGCCGTGGATCGGGTCGTGCAGACCGGGCAAGACCCGCGTCGGTTCGTCGACGATCTTCTCGAGCGACTGCGTGACCTGATCGTTGTCGCCGCGACCGGGGACGGTGCGGCAGCGGTGCTGAGGGGTGCCTCACCCGAAGACCTGCAGCGGATGTCGGCGCAGGCCGACCGATTCGGCTCACAGCGGCTGTCTCGGACGGCGGATGTCGTTGTAGCCGCGCTCGACGAGATGACCGGTGCTACGTCGCCTCGGCTGCAGCTCGAGCTGATGTGTGCGCGGGTTCTTGCGCTGGCAACCGCAGGATCGGTGGCTCCGGCACCTGCCGCTGCTCCCGCCCCGGCTCCTGCTGCCGCTGCTCCCGCCCCGGCTCCTGCTGCCGCTGCTCCCGCCCCTGCTCCTGCTGCCGCCGAGTCCCCTGCTCCGGCATCAGCGCCCGCAGCTTCGACGCCCGCCCCCGAAGCGAACGTTCCGCAGACTCCTGCCGCGCCACCGACCGAGCCGGTGACGCTCGACGTTGTTCGTGAGCGGTGGGCAGGCGTACTCGGTGCGCTTGAGGGCATCAGCCGGTCGTCGTGGTTGCTGGTGTCGGTGGCGAGCGTTGCCGACTTCTCCGGCGACGTTCTTACCCTCACGTTCGCCAATGCGTCTGACGTCACCAAGTTCAAGCATCTTCTGGCCGGCGCCGGGCCGAGCGAAGATCTTCGCACCGCGATCAAGCAGGTTCTCGGCATCCGCGTGAAGTACCTCGCCAAGCACGATCCCGGCACCGCTGGCGGCGCGACCGGGAATGCGGGCGACGGACCGTCCGGTGGATCAGGACCCGCCGAGCCGCCGCCTGCGTCCCCGCCTCGCGGCGGAGCGACAACACAGCCTCGTGGGGGCACGACAGCAGCAGCCGCTGCTCCCGCCGTGACGGACTGGGCCGTCGCCCCCATCCCTTCCTCAACCGAAGCCCCGACTGCCGTTCTCACGCCATCGCTCGCTGTCGACGATGAGCCCGAGGATGCGCCGGCCAGTGTCACCACGCACGTTCCCTCTCCCCGCGAGGGCGACGTGATGGCCGCCAACGAACCGCTCCCCGGCGACGACGATGATGAGAGCGACGCTGTCGATCTGCATGTCGCTCCTGACCAGGCGCCGGTGATCGCACAGCGCATCGCGCGTGCCCCCGACGGGGCACAGCGCTACGGCGAGGCTGTGGTTCGACAGTTGCTGGATGCGCGCTTCATCCGTGAGGAGCCGCACGCGTCACCCACGAGGTTCGGCTGAGCATGTACGACGGCATTGTCCAAGACCTGATCGACGAGTTCGGTCGGCTTCCCGGTATCGGTCCGAAGTCGGCCCAGCGGATCGCCTTCCACATCCTGCAGACTCCGTCCTTCGACGTGTCGCGCCTGTCGCAACTGCTCGCCGAAGTGCGTGAGAAGGTTCGGTTCTGTGAGGTCTGCGGCAACGTGTCCGAGCAGGATCGCTGCAGCATCTGCCGCGACCCGCGCCGCAACCAGACACTGATCTGCGTTGTGGAAGACGCGAAGGATGTCGCGGCCATAGAGCGCACCCGGGAGTTCCGTGGTTTGTACCACGTGCTCGGTGGAGCGATCAGTCCGATCGCGGGTGTCGGCCCCGATGACCTGCGCATCGCGCAGCTCATGCAGCGCCTTGCCGACGGAACGGTGCAGGAAGTCATCCTTGCCACCAACCCCAACCTCGAGGGCGAGGCCACCGCGACCTACCTCTCGCGCTTATTGCACACATTGCAGATCACGGTGACCCGCCTTGCGTCGGGGCTACCAGTGGGCGGCGACCTCGAATACGCCGACGAGGTCACCCTCGGTCGGGCCTTCGAGGGCCGCCGCTCGGTGTGAGCCGTCGCGGTCCCGCCGCCGCATGAATCGGCGGGCATGCTGCCGTCCGTAGAATGGGACGCTGGGTTCGGCATCCGAGCCTGTCATCCCGGGAGTTGCATGTGGCGCTGATCGTCCAGAAGTACGGCGGGTCGTCGGTCGCCGACGCCGAGAGCATCAAGCGCGTCGCCAAACGGATCGTAGATACACGTCGCGCCGGTCACGACGTGGTCGTCGCGGTGAGTGCGATGGGAGATACGACCGACGAGCTTCTCGACCTCGCGGGTCAGGTGGCCCCGATTCCCGCGCCCCGCGAGCTCGACATGTTGCTCTCTAGCGGTGAACGGATCTCGATGGCGCTGCTGGCGATGGCGATCTCATCGATGGGATTCGAGGCGCGCTCGTTCACCGGCAGCCAGGCGGGGATGATCACGGATGCCACGCACGGCGCCGCCCGCATCGTCGATGTCACCCCGATCCGCCTCCGCGAAGCGCTCGATGAGGGTGCCATCGTGATCGTCGCGGGCTTCCAGGGCTTCAACCGCGACACCCGCGACATCACGACCCTCGGTCGCGGCGGCTCCGACACGACGGCTGTCGCGCTCGCAGCGGCCCTCGAGGCCGATGTCTGCGAGATCTACAGCGACGTGGACGGCATCTTCACCGCTGACCCGCGCGTGGTGCCGATGGCCCGCAAGCTCGATGTCGTCTCCAGCGAAGAGATGCTGGAGCTCGCCGCCAACGGCGCGAAGGTGCTCTACATTCGCGCGGTCGAATATGCCCGCCGTCACGGCGTCCTCATTCATGCTCGCTCGACGTTCAGTTCGAGCGAGGGTACATACGTTCTGGGCCCGGGTCAGTCCCGTCCCGATGCTCCGGAGGGAGTCACCATGGAAGAACCCATCGTCGCGGGGGTCGCGACCGACCTCGGTCAGGCCAAAATCACGGTCATCGGGGTGCCGGATGTTCCGGGCAAGGCCGCCGAGATCTTCAAGATCGTCGCCAAGTCGGGCGCGAACGTCGACATGATCGTGCAGAACGTGTCGGCTGCCGCCACCGGCCGCACCGATATCTCGTTCACGCTCCCGAAGCAGGATGCTGCGCCCGCCCTGAAGGCGCTCGCCGCCGACCAGGGGGAGGTCGGCTTCGAGAGCCTCGTGCACGACGACCAGATCGGCAAGCTCTCGGTGGTCGGCGCCGGAATGCGCACGCACTCGGGCGTCTCCGCCACTCTCTTCGAGGCGCTGAGCGTCGCAGGGATCAACATCGAGATGATCTCGACCTCCGAGATCCGGATCTCGGTCGTGCTGCGCGGCTCCGACATCGCCGAGGCGGCTCGTGTCGTGCACACCGCCTACGGGCTGGATGCCGACAGTGCTGCGACCGTCTACGCCGGCACCGGCCGATAGAATCGACTCCCATGACCCGCATCTCCGATTCAGGACTCTCCGTCGCCGTCGTCGGCGCCACCGGCCAGGTCGGCACCGTGATGCGCGAGATTCTCGCGGAGCGCTCGTTCCCGATCGGTGAGCTGCGACTGTTCGCCACCGCGCGCTCCGCCGGCAGCGCTGTCGAGTTCGGCGGGCACACCGTCATCATCGAGGATGTCGCCACCGCCGACCCTGCCGGCATCGACATCGCCCTGTTCTCGGCCGGGGCAACCGGCAGCCGCGCCCACGCGCCGCGCTTCGCCGCTGCTGGCGCCACCGTGATCGACAACTCCAGCGCCTGGCGGATGGACCCCGAGGTTCCCCTGGTTGTGAGCGAGGTCAACCCGCACGCGATCGACCAGGCAGTCAAGGGCATCATCGCCAACCCCAACTGCACGACGATGGCCGCGATGCCGGTGCTGAAGGTGCTGGATGCCGAAGCCGGGCTCGAGCGCCTCATCGTCTCGACCTATCAGGCAGTCAGCGGCTCGGGCCTCGCCGGCGCGCAGGAACTGCTCGGCCAGGTCGAGGGTGTGCTCGCCCAGGGCGACACGCTCCGCCTCGTGCGCGACGGGTCGGCAGTCGACTTCCCCGAGCCCGAGAAGTATGTAGCACCGATCGCGTTCGACGTCATCCCCTTCGCCGGCAACCTCGTCGACGATGGCCTCAACGAGACCGACGAAGAGAAGAAGCTACGCAACGAGAGCCGCAAGATCCTCGAGCTTCCTGACCTTCGCGTCGCCGGAACCTGCGTTCGGGTCCCCGTGTTCACCGGCCATTCGCTCAGCATCAACGCCGAGTTCGCGCGTGAGATCACGCCCGAGCGGGCGCGGGAGATCCTCGCCGACGCCCCGGGAGTTCGCCTCGACGAGGTGCCGACCCCGCTGCAGGCCGCGGGCAAGGACCCCAGCTTTGTGGGCCGCATCCGCGCCGACCAGTCGGCACCCGAGGGGAGGGGCCTCGTGCTGTTCATCAGCAACGACAACCTTCGCAAGGGTGCGGCGCTCAACGCTGTGCAGATCGCTGAGCTGGTCGCCGCGCGTCTGGGTGCACAGGTCTGATCCCGATCTCTCGACGTCGAGATATCGTCCCAGCCGCCCGTAGACTTGACCGGTGACCGAACCCGTCGACGTCCTGCTGATCGGTGGCGGCGTGATGAGCGCCACCCTGGGCACCTTCATCTCCGAACTCCAACCCGACTGGACCATCGAGGTCTATGAGCGGCTGGGCGATGTCGCCCTGGAAAGCTCGAACGCCTGGAACAACGCCGGCACCGGGCATGCAGCCCTGTGCGAGCTGAACTACATGCCTGCGGCGGCCGACGGCAGTGTGGATCCGGCCAAGGCGATCTCGATCAACGAGCAGTTCCAGCTCAGTCGCCAGTTCTGGGCGTCCCTGGTTGAGCGCGGCATCCTGGACGAACCGTCGACGTTCATCAACTCGACGCCCCACATGACGTTCGTGCGCGGTGAGAAGGATGTCGCGTACCTCAAGCGCCGCTACGAGGCGCTGAAGACGCAGCCGCTGTTCGCCGGGATCGAGTACAGCGAAGACTCGCGCGTGATCAACCAGTGGGCGCCGCTGCTCATGCAGAAGCGTCTCGCGGGCGACGAGCCGTTCGCGGCGACCCGCGTCCCTGCCGGCACGGATGTCGATTTCGGCGCCCTCACGCGGCAGCTGTTCGACAACCTGCAGCACCGCGGCGGTCGGGTGGTCACCGACCGACAGGTGACGGGGCTGAAGAAGCTGAAGGACGGCACCTGGGAGGTGTCGTGGCGCAACCAGGTCGGCCGGACGCCGGGCAAGACGCGGGCACGCTTCGTGTTCGTCGGCGCCGGCGGGTGGGCGATCAAGCTCCTGCAGAAGTCCGGCATCCCCGAGATCAAGGGCTACGGCGTCTTCCCGATCGGCGGGCAATGGCTCAAGACCAGCAACCCGACTCTCGTCGCGCAGCACCGCGCCAAGGTCTACTCGCAGGCATCCGTGGGCGCGCCGCCCATGTCGGTGCCGCACCTGGATACGCGCGTCGTCGATGGCGAGACCTCGCTGCTGTTCGGGCCGTTCGCGACATTCAGCCCCAAGTTCCTCAAGCGCGGCTCGGTGTTCGACATCATCGCCCAGGTGCGTCCTGGCAACCTCTGGCCGATGCTCAAGGTCGCAATCGACAATCCCAGCCTCATTCGCTACCTCATCGGCGAGCTTCTCAAGAACAAAAAGCGCAAGGTTGACAGCCTTCGCACGTTCATGCCGACGGCCAAGGATGAGGACTGGATCCTGCTCAACGCCGGTCAGCGCGCACAGGTGATGAAGAAAGACCCGGACAAGGGTGGGGTGCTGCAGTTCGGCACCGAGGTCGTGAGTTCGGCTGACGGCACGATCGCCGGCCTCCTGGGCGCGTCGCCGGGAGCTTCCACGGCAGTGTCGATCATGCTCAACATCCTGAAAACGAGCTTCCCCGACCGAATCGGCGACTGGGAGGGAACGCTCCGCGAACTCATCCCGAGCTACGGTACGCACCTGAACGGCAACCCGGATGCCGCGCAGCAGAGCCTCGCTGAGACCGCGAGTGTTCTCGCGTTGAAGGCGTGACGCTCGCCCTGTCGCTGAGCTGAGATCCGATCGTGGCAAAGTTGTACTTCCGGTACGGAGCGATGAACTCCGGAAAGTCCACCGCCCTGCTGCAGGCCGCCTACAACTACGAGGAGCGCGGCCAGCACGTACTGCTGGCCAAACCCGCGATCGACACGAAGGAAGCCGATCACATCTCGAGCCGGCTCGGTGTCACCCGTCCCGTGGACTTCCTCATCCAGCCGGTCGCCGATCTGCGTGCGCTCTTCGCACATCATCGTGAACACCTCGTGCGCCGCGAGAACGAAGCGCTCGTTCCCGAAGCTGAAGAGCACCGCACGGATGTCGCGTGTCTTCTCATCGACGAGGCGCAGTTCCTCACTCCCGAGCAGGTTGACGATCTGCTGCGGATCGTGGTGCTCGATGGCGTTCCGGTGCTCGCCTACGGCATCCGCACTGATTTTCGCACCCACGCGTTCCCGGGATCCCGGCGTTTGCTCGAACTTGCCCACTCGCTCGAGGAACTCAAGACCATCTGCCGCTGCGGACGAAAGGCGATCTTCAACGCGCGCCTGGTGGGCGGCAGGTTCGTCTTCGACGGCGATCAGGTCGCGATCGACGAGCTCTCGACCGACCGCGTCACGTACGAGTCGATGTGTGCCGAGTGCTATCTGCGTGAGTCCGGCGGGCGCATCGACGGTCGCTGAGTCCCTCGGCCCGCGCGGGCCTCAGGCGTTGGCCTCAGCAGGCCGCTGACGCGGCGGCAGCGGTACCAGCATCGAGGTCGCCCGCTGGTACTGCGCGTATGCCGGGTACTTGGATGCCGAGATCGACTCCGTGAACACCGTGGAGCCGATGAACAGCACGGTCAGCAGCGCGGCGCCGATAACCGTCCAGTTGATGACACCGCCCCAGACTCCCGCGCCAGCGGCTACCGCGGCAGTGGCGCCGAGCGCATAGAACGCCCACCACTGCGCCTGCTCGAAGAAGAAGTTCGGATGCCGGCTGTAGCGCCAGAGTCCGGTCGTGAGGAATCCGGGTTCCAGGGTCCCTCCCGCGGCCTGCTTGGCCTTGTGGAAGTCCCACTGCTGCTGGTCGGCAACGAACTCGCCCACCAGGAACAGGGCGAACAGCACAGCGAAGGCTGCATCCCAGCCGGTGAACGGCGTGGGGTTCTGCCACGCCATGAGGGCCGGGAGCGAGATCAGCACGAGGAGGGCGTTCTGGTAGAGCACGATGAAGAACACGTTGAAGAGCTGGAACTGCGCGGGGCTCATCCGGGCCCGCAGGATCGCCCACCGGTAGTCCTCCATCCCGGTGTATCCGCCCTTGCGCGCGAAGTTGAACGTCAAGCGCGCACCCCAGGCCGTGACGAGAACCGCCATCACCACCAGCCGCGTCGCCTCCTCGCCTGCCACGAGCGCGGCAATCGCAAACACCCACACGTAGACCGCCGGCACAACCGACCACAGCCGGTCGACCCACGACGTGTCTTTCGTGATGATCGACGCGACCCAGCAGAACAGTGAGACAGCGGCAGCGATGCCGATGACGATGAGCAGGGGATCCATGCCCCCACGCTAGCGTCGGCTCCGGGGTTTTGCGTGGTCATCCCGCGTGCGCGTTTGGCGGTGGTCAGACCACTGGGTAGCCTGAGGCAGACGAAGGAGTGCCTGTGACGGATGCCCCGGCCAAGGCCTGGCGGATCGTGCTGGATCGGATCGAGAGCGATCTGATGAGCGGAGAACTCGGTCCCGGTGACCGCCTGCCCCCCGAACGCGAGTTGGCGACGACCCTGGGTGTCGGCAGGTCGAGTGTTCGCGAGGCGCTACGGGTGCTGGAGGTCATGGGCCTGATACGCACGGGCACGGGCTCCGGTCCGACTGCCGGTGCGATCATCATCGGCACGCCGTCGGGCGGCATGTCGGCCCTCCTGCGGCTGCAGCTGGCAGCGCAGAGCTTCGCGGTCGAGGATGTCGTGCAGACCCGTATCGCTCTGGAGTCGGCTGTCGTCGCTGATCTTGCTGCCGCAGAGTCGCCTGATCTCGTCGACGTTCAGCGGGTGCTGGCGGCGATGGATGACCCGTCGCTGAGCCCGCAGGAGTTCGTTGCCCTTGATGCGCAGCTACACCTGGCGTTGGCTGAAGCCGCTGGAAACGGCGTGACTGTGGCGATGATGGGGGGCCTGCGCGACGCGATCGAGGGATACGTGGCGCGCGGCATCCGTCGAATTTCCGACTGGGATGACGCAGCCGCACGCCTCCGTCACGAGCATCACCAGATCGTCGAGCTCATCGGCGAGGGTCAGGCTGACGCTGCGCGTGCTGCTGTGACCGACCACATCCGTGGCTATTACGCGACGGTCACCGCTCCGACGGAGTAGGCAACGTCGGGATGAACGCCTCGAGGAATTCTGCGGTGTCTTCCCAGCCCTTAACGGCCTGGCAGGTGACTCCGATCGCGAGGACCGGGTAGTCGTTGCCGTCCGGGTCGAGACGGTCGCCGACGAAGAGCATGTCATCGAGCGGGATGCCGGTCTGTTCGGCGAGCTGACGCATCCCGTACGCCTTGTCGATCCCGCGCGCGGTGATGTCGACCGAGGTCGATCCCCCGGAGCGCACCTCGAGGTCGGGCACGCGCGCAGCAACGGCCTCGCGGAGTGTGTTCTTCTTCTCACCCGTCGGATCCCACGCCATCTTCGCGTCAACGGGAGCCTGCTGCCCGAGGGCTGAGAACGTGATCTGTGATCCGCGGTCTTCGAGGATGTCTCCCCAGGTCTCCGACTCCCACAGGCCCAGGCGCTTGGCCTCTTCTTCGACAGCAGCCAACGCGCGCTGCTTCTCATCGTCGGAGAGCGAGTGCGCGTAGATGGTGTCGATACCGTCAGTGTTCAGCCGGTAGTACTGCGTGCCGCATGTGGGGAGCAGGTGCAGCCGCGAGAGTGTGTCAGCTGACGTCTGCGGAAGACGGTCGACAACCTGCATCGTGAACTGGGCGAGCTGTCCGCCCGAGATGATCGCGACCTCGACACGCTCGGCAAGAGCGACGAGCAGATCTCCCATCCGAGGGTCGATCGCGCTCTTCGAGGGAGCGAGCGTGTCATCCAGATCGAACGCAACCAGGCGAGGAGAGGTGGCCATCAGGATCCTTCCGGGAGGGGCGACGACACCGTCAGGTCTTGATTATTGTGATCTTGCTAGATGGTCGGGGTGCGCCCGATGACACATTGTCGGGGTGCGCCCCAGGGCCACTCCACACGCCGCTTCGCGTCGCGCGGAGCCTCGGGCGCTGGGGGCCCGTTAGTCACCGCGATCATTCACTGGAGGGCCGACCAGCGGTCGACCCTCCACCGAATGCGTCGGGGTGACAGGATTTGAACCTGCGGCCTCGTCGTCCCGAACGACGCGCGCTACCAAGCTGCGCCACACCCCGTGGCAACCCTCCGAGTCTACCCGATCAGCGCGCGCCGCCCGAACCGCCGTCGGTATCGACCGCGGCGAGAGTGATCAGCGAGACCTCCGGCCGGCAGGCGAAGCGCACCGGCGCGTAGATCGAATGACCGACGCCGGCGCTGACGTTCAGCGGCACCGAGCGTCCGTCGTTGGTCCAGGGGCTCAGCCCCCGGGCCTGGTCGAGCGGGATGTCGCAGTTGGCCACCAGTGCGCCGAATCCCGGCATCCGTACCTGGCCGCCGTGGGTGTGTCCGGCAAAGATCATGTCGGCGCCGAGCCCCGTGAAGGAATCGAGCACACGGCGGTAAGGCGCGTGGCTGACGCCGATCGTAAGCTCGGGGGATTGCGCCTTCAGGTCGGCCACGAGTGGCGGGAGAACATCGAGACGGTCCCAGTGCCGGTGGGCGTCGCTGACGCCAAACGCGGCAATCGTGCGCTCGCCGACGGTGACGGACGCGGCGGCGTTGTTCAGCTCATGCCAGCCGAGCTCGCTCTGCAGATAGTCGTCGAGTGCTCCGACGTCGAGGCGATCGGGCTTCGGTATCGACGTCGAGGGGCCCGAGAAATAACGCAGCGGGTTGCGGGGGAGCGGGGCGTCGTGATCGTTCGATCCGTGCACGTAGACGCCCGGGATGCCGCGCAGCGGGTCGAGCGCGGCGCGAACGCCGGTCAGCCCTTCCGCGTGGCCGAGGTTGTCGCCGGTGTTCACGACGAGGTCAGGGCGGAGTTCGTCGGCAAGCCCCGCGAGCCAGCGCTGCTTGCGCCGCTGCCACGGTGCCATGTGGATGTCGGAGAGATGCAGGATCCGAAGCGGAGCGGAGCCTGCGGGCAAGATGCGCACCTCATGATGGCGCACCGTGTAGAGGTAGCGCTCAATACCCATTCCCCAGACGGCGGTGCCGACGCCGACCGCCCCCACGACCCCGAGGGTCGTGAGGGCGGTGCGTCCGAGCGCTGAACTCACGGGCTCGGTGCCGGTGCCGGCGGCGCCGTACAGGTCACGGTGATGTTTACGGTCGACCCGCGCCCTACGACGGATCCCTCGCCCGGGTTCGTTCCCGCGGCCTTCGCGGTGGACCCCGGGGTGGGGCAGCTTCCGACAGTGCTGTTGAGCCCCACGCCCGAGAGGCGTGACTGAGCGTCGCTGACGCTCAACCCCGAGACTCCGGGCACAATCACGCCCTGTCCGGTGCTGGGGCGAAGCGTGACGACGGTGCCTCCCGCGACCTTTCCGGCGCCGGGATCCTGCTGCGCGACGATTCCAGCGCCCTCGGTCGAGTCGACGGGATCTCCCACCACGACTTCGAATCCGGCATCTTCGAGCGTCTTCGTCGCTGCCTCGACGCTCTGGCCAACAACGTTCGGCAGGTCGTACATGACGGTCTTGGTGAGGTTCGGATCGGGTGCGGGGAACCCGTCTCCGCCGTAGAGCGCGTCAGCGGCTCGCAAGATCGGCTTTGCCACGGAGTGCCGCGTGTAGAGGTGATTCCACGGCCAGCGGCTGACGTCCGCATCGCCGACGGAGTTGCCGACCCACACGGCTGTCGTGACGTTCGTGCTCGACCCTACAAGCCAGGTCTGCTTCGCCTCGTGCGTACCGGTCTTGCCGAGGATCGGCGTGCCGTCATACGGGTTTGATGCGCGGCCCGAACCGTTGGTCATGACCCCTTGCAGAGCGTAGGCGGCTGTCGCGGCGACGTTCGGCTCGAGCACCTGGGTGCACGACGCGGCAGGCAGCGCTACTTCGTTGCCGTTGGCATCGGTGATCCGGTCGATGGCCTTCGGGGTGCAGTAGACACCGTTGTTCGCGATCGTCGCGTATGCTGCGGCCACGTCGATCGGCGCGATGTTGTTCGAGCCGAGCACCTGGAACGGCACACGCACTTCGACCGGGCTCCCGTCCCCGCGCACGACGCCCATCTTCGCGGCAGTCTTCTCGATACCGCAGAGATCGAGCTTCGAGGCCATCGCCAGGAATCCGGTGTTGAGCGAGTCGGCAGTGAACCGCATCGGGGTTCCGACGTAGCCGGAGCTCTTGGCGAAGTTGTTGATCAGCGTCGTGTTGTTGGTGATGTCGCCGAAGCAACTGTTGCGGAAGGTCTTGAAGACCTGCACATTTCCGTTCAGGACCTCGTTGACCGAGTGGCCCTCTTGCAGCCACTCCAACAGGGTGAAGACCTTGAATGTCGATCCCCCCTCGAATCCGGTGGAACCGCCGTATTTGAGATTTCCCGCGTAGACGAGGGACGAGTAGTTCGGGTCATCGGTGATCGTCTCGCTGAAATTCGTGTTCTGCGTGATCTCCAGGATGCGACCGGTCTTGGTTTCGATGCTGGTTGTCGCAGCGCCGAGGCGCCCGGTCTCCGCGTTCGTGTAGCCCTCGATCGAGGTCTGAACGTTCTCGGTCATCGCCTGTTCAGCGGCCTGCTCTAGGCGCCGGTCGATCGTCAGATAGACGTTGAGTCCACCCTGCTTGAGGAGCTTTGTGCGCTCTTCCTTCGTCGCACCGAAGGCCTCGTCGTTCTCCATGATGCCGCGCGCGTACTGGCAGAAGTACGCTGCCTTTCCGGGCACGACGCCGCAGCCGGTGTCGGCTGGGGTGATCACCGGCACGATCGGTTCGGCAACCGCAGCGTCGTGCTCCTCCTGGGTGATCTTGCCGTCAGCGAGCATCCGGTCCAGGACGTAGGTCTGTCGGTCCTTGGTCAGCGAATAGCCGTCAGCGGCGCTGTTGATCGGATTGCCGTCCTTGTCGGTCCACGATCCATCCGGCCGGTCGAGGCGGTACAGGTTCGGGGTCTGCACCATGCCGGCCAACGCCGCGGCCTGGCCGAGTGTCAGATCGGCGGGGCTCACGCCGAAGTAGTAATGCGCGGCCGCACCAATGCCGTAGTTCTGGCCACCGAAGTTCGCGATGTTGAGGTAGCCGAGCAGGATCTCGTCCTTGGAGTACTTCTGCTCCAGAGCGATCGCATACCGCATCTCCTGCAGCTTGCGCTGGTAGCCTTCGACGCCGCTGGCGACAGTCGCGTCAGTGAAGCAGGCGTCCTTGGCGACATCCTTTTCTTCCTGCGTCATGTCGGCGTTCTCACCGGTGCCGACCTCTGCTTCGCACTTCTGGATGAGGATGTTTTTGACGTACTGCTGGCTGATGGACGAACCACCGCCCTGCTCGCCGCCGGAGATGACGGCGCGAGCGGTGCCGACGAGGTCGACGCCGCCATGAGAGTAGAAGTTCTTGTCTTCGCTCGAGAGGATTGCGTCGTACATGACGGGTGCGACCTCATCAAAGGTCACCGGGTCGCGGTTCTGGTCATAGAACTGCGTCATGACCTCGTACTCGCCCGTGTCGTAGTTCATCCAGTAGAAGGTCGTCGGCAGCATCAGGTCGTCGATCTCGAGCGCGCTGGGAAGATTGTCGAAAAGCGTGATCGCGCTGGATGCAGCGGCACCGGAAATGGCGATCGCCGGCGTCACGGTAGCGGCAACGAGGACTCCGGCGACGGCGCTGAGGCCGACCACTCCGAGGAGGCCGCCGAGCACACCGCCAGCCGTTCTTTTCGTTTCAGGCATAGGCTTGATGCTAAGGGAGCTTCCTGTGCGAAGGCTCGACAGCTTCGCGCGCGCCCGCAAGGTCGAGGCCGCAGGGAGGCATCCGTTCCCTCGCCGTCACCGACCACCCGGGAGCCCCGATGATCACGTGGGAGTACATGACCACGCCGCTGCTGATCCACAACACCGCCGCGATCCTCAACAACTGGGGTAAGCAGGGGTGGGAGCTCGTGCAGGTCGTGCCCGGCCCCGAGGGTGGGCTCGTCGGATACTTCAAGCGTCCTACCGGCGGGGGAGCAGCCAACGCCGGCCTCGATGCGGCAGCAGTTGCCGCCCAGCAGTTCGGAGAGTGACCCGATGAGCGTTTCCGCCCGCCTTGCAGAGCTCGGCATCGATCTTCCCGAGATCGCCCCGCCCGTTGCCGCGTACATCCCCGCGAAGGTCCATGGCGATCTCGTCTACACGGCCGGTCAGCTCCCCTTCGTTTCGGGTGCGCTGCCGGCCACCGGCAAGGTCGGCGACGGCCACGGGCTCGTTCCCGCATCGGATGCCGCATCCTACGCGCGACAGTCCGCGCTCAACGCGATAGCTGCCGCGGCCGCTGCCGCGGGCGGGGTGGACAAGCTCACCGGTGTGCTCAAGGTGACCGGCTTCGTGGCATCCGTTCCCGAGTTCACCGGGCAGCCCGGTGTCATCAACGGCGCGAGCGAACTGCTCGGCGAGGTCTTCGGCGACGCAGGGCGTCACGCGCGCTCGGCGGTCGGCGTTCCGGTGCTGCCGCTGGACAGCCCGGTCGAGGTCGAGGTCATCTTCACCCTCGCCTGACCCGCGCGAGGGGCTGAGGTAGCATTCGGCAATGTCTGAGAATGCCGACGGGTCGCTGACCGGAGAGCTTCTGGATCAGCGTTACCGCCTCGTCGAGCTGGTCGGCCAGGGGGGCATGGCCCGCGTGTATCGCGCGACCGACGAGAAGCTCGGTCGCGAAGTTGCGGTGAAGGTCATGCGTAGCACCATGACCGACGCGGAGGCCCACCGGCGCCACGAGTCCGAAGTGCGCCTGCTCGCCACGCTCACGCATCCGGGACTTGTCACCCTCTATGACGGTCGAACGTCGGACGACCACGCCTACCTCGTCATGGAGTTCATCCACGGGCAGACGCTGGCCGCGCGGATCGCGCAAGGATCCCTGTCGGCAGCGGAGACCGCGGCGATGGTCGCCGATGTGGCGGAGGCGATCTCTGCGGCACATCGCGCCGGGATCGTTCACCGCGACGTCAAGCCGTCGAACATCATGCTGCGCGAGTCGATCCGCAGCGACCGCACTCTGCGGGCGACGCTCACCGACTTCGGTGTGGCGTACCTCATCGACAGCACCAGGTTGACCACTCCAGGAATGGTGATCGGCACTGTCGCGTATCTCGCGCCCGAGCAGGCGCGCGGCCACGCCGTTGGCCCCGCCGCGGACATCTACGCGCTCGGCATCACCGCGCTCGAGTGCCTCACCGGTGTCCGCGCCTTCGAGGGGATGACGCCGCAGGAGATGCTCGTGCGGCGAGTGAGCGCACCACCGTCGATACCCGATGGCATCGACGAGTCGTGGAAGACCTTGATCGCTGAGGTGACGAGGCTGGATCCCGCCGATCGTCCGAGCGCCGCGGAGGTCGCGGGTCGCGCCGATGCGCTCGCCCGTTCACTCGCGTCTGGAGAGGCTGGAGGTCCTCCGAGCGCGTCCGAAGCCGCGAGGCGGGCATCCGTAGCAGCCGAGCCGACACAGCGGCAGGATGCCGTGGAGGCACCCACCGCGACGAAGGTCCTGACTTCTGCAGATGCGCTCGGGCCGACCGCGACGACGCTCGCGGTTCCAGCAGGCGAGGCACCTCCCACTGACTCTCCGTCGCGCCGCGTGAAACCCGCGATCTGGATCGGTGCGGCCGCTGCCGCACTCGTGATCGTCGTCAGTGCCGGGCTGGCGATCGCGGCTGGGGCGGGTACCCCGAGTGCGGCCGATCCAGTGCCCACCTTGCCGGCTCTGCCGCAACCCTTGTCTGATCACCTGCAGGGACTGCTCCAGGCGGTGACCCCATGAGGCTTCGAGGTGCGAGCGGTCTCGCCGCCGCGATCCTTGCCGCCGCGATTCTCAGCGGTTGTGCCCCGACACCGGACATCGATGTACAGACCTCGTCGTCGTTGCAGGCATCCGTGGTGTCGATCGCGGATGCCGCCGCGGATGACCCGGCGTCGGCGCTTGCGCTCCTGGATGCCTTGGCCGCCGAGGTCGACGCTGCGGTCGCACAGGGGGAGATCACCGAGGATCGGTCGACCCAGATCGATGAGGCAATCGCGGCGGTCCGCGCCGATCTTCAGGCGGCAGTCGACGCCGTCGCAACGAGCGATATCACGCCGTCGGAAGAGACGGATTCGGCCGACACGAGCGATGAGTCCAACGGGAACAAGGGCGGCAACGGCAAAGACAAGAGCAACAACGGCAAGGGCAACGACTGATCCCTCGGCGCCAGCCGCCGGTGTTCTCCGTTCCGAGCGTAGGAACTATTCGCGAGGTAGGACGAGTCACAACTGAATCGTCCTACCTCGCGGATTTCGCCTACAGCCTCGGATGCCGGACTCAGCGCACCTGCGCCGAGATGACCGACATGACAGCCGTGTCGGCGAGGGTCGTGGTGTCGCCGACCTCTCGACCCTCGGCAACGTCCCGCAGCAGGCGACGCATGATCTTGCCGGACCGTGTCTTGGGGAGTTCGCCCACGATGTAGATGTCGCGCGGGCGGGCGATCGGGCCGATCTGTTCGGCGACCCAACTGCGCAGCTGCGCCGCAAGGCCCTCGGGAGAGTGAGTCTTCAGGAAGCTCTCTTTGAGGATGACGAACGCGACGACGGCCTGACCGGTGGTCTCATCGGATGCCCCGACCACTGCTGCCTCGGCGGTGGCTTCGTGAGCCACCAGAGCGGATTCGATCTCGGCGGTCGACAGTCGGTGACCCGAGACGTTCATGACGTCATCCACGCGGCCGAGCAGCCAGACGTCGCCGTCCTCGTCAAGGCGCGCGCCGTCGCCGGCGAAGTAATACCCCTGATCGCGGAACTTCTCCCAGTACGTTTCGACGAACCGCTCCGGGTCGCCCCAGATGCCGCGCAGCATGCTGGGCCAGGGCTCGGTGAGCACGAGCAGCCCCCCGTTGCCGTTACCGACGTGCTCGCCGGCCTCGTCGACGACATCCACGCCGATTCCCGGCAGCGGCACTTGCGCGCTTCCGGGCTTGGCCTCAGTGACCCCGGGCAGCGCCGAGATCATGATCGCCCCGGTCTCGGTCTGCCACCACGTGTCGACAATCGGAGCGGCATCCCCACCGATGACCTCGCGGTACCACATCCATGCCTCAGGGTTGATGGGCTCACCCACCGAGCCGAGCAGACGGATGCTGGACAGATCGAACTTCTGCACTGCGGTCCGTCCGATCTTCATGAACGAACGGATCGCCGTGGGGGCGGTGTACAGGATCGTCACGCCGTACTTCTCGACCAGCTCCCACCAGCGAGCCGGATGCGGGGTGTCGGGCGTTCCCTCGTAGAGGACCTGCGTCGCGCCATTGGCGAGCGGGCCGTAGGTGACGTAGCTGTGGCCGGTGATCCACCCGATGTCGGCAGTGCACCAGTAGACATCGGTCTCGGGGTGCAGGTCGTGAACGACGCGGTTCGTGAAGGCGGTCTGCGTGAGGTAGCCGCCCGAGGTGTGCAGGATCCCCTTCGGCTTCCCGGTGGTGCCGGAGGTATAGAGGATGAAGAGGGGGGTTTCTGCCGGGAAGGGCTTTGCCTCGTGATCGGCGGATGCCGCGGGCACGGCGTCGTGCCACCAGATGTCCCTGCCCTCGGTCCACTCGACCGGGTTCTCGCCCCGACGGACGACCAACACGTGCTCGACGGTCTCTTGCTCCCCGGCTCCGCGGTCGCTGAGGGCGGCGTCGACGGCTGGCTTGAGCGCTGACACCTTCCCCTTGCGGTAGCCGCCGTCAGCGGTGATGACGACCTTGGCGCCGGCGTCGTCGATGCGGGCCCGCAGGCTGTCGGCCGAGAAGCCGCCGAACACGACCGAATGGATGGCGCCGATTCGCGCGACGGCAAGCATCGCGGTTACCGACTCGGGAATCATCGGCATATAGATGGCCACCCTGTCGCCCTCGCCGACGCCGAGTCCCTCGAGGACGTTGGCGAGGCGCTTGACCTCGTCGGTCAACTCGGCGTAGGTCACGCGGCGCGTGTCGCCGGGCTCGCCCTCCCACAGCAGCGCGACCCGCTCGCCATTGCCCGCCTCGACATGCCGGTCGAGGCAGTTGTAGGCGACGTTCAGCTCGCCATCCGCGAACCAGGTCGCGAACGGGGGAGTCGACCAGTCGAGCACCTGAGTGAACGGCGTGTGCCAGTGCAGCTCGCGCGCCTGCTCTGCCCAGAACCCCTCGCGATCGTCAGCGGCGCGCTGGTACAGCTCGGCGCCACCGATCGCGTTCTGAGCGAACGCGGCAGACGGGGCAAATCGTCGGGTCTCGTTCAGCAGGTGGTCGATCTGACTGCTCATTCGGCTCGCTCCTTCGCGGGCTGGGGGTGTTCTCGTGATTCGTCGTGTCTCGAGAGCTAGCGAAAGGCTAGTCAGCACCGCACGGGCACACTACCTCCGGAAGTGGGGATGTCGATTCTCCGCAACGGATTGTGACGGCTCCTTTGGTTGCGTATGCTTGTGCGCGGCCGAACATCTGATTCTGGCATCGCGGCACCGACCACCCCCGATAACGGTGCCGCACGGCGGCATCCCTCTCCCCCGATGGGATGCCGCCCTCTTTTGTGCCGGGGTCTTTTTCCTGTCGCCCAGGCAGTGTTCCTCCCCAGCTCGCCTGGTGGATGCGTTTACCCGCGCTCTCGCGCTGGCGCGTCGGCTGCAGGGAGACGGATGCCTACCGTCGAGGCATGCCTGACCTCTTCGTACCGCTTCCGCCGTCCGTCACCGGGCGCGCAGGAGGCGGTGCGCCCCGAGTGCGGGTGGGCGAGACTCTGCGCGGAGCCGAGTGGATGCGTCATCCGTCACTGGATCTGCTGCGTCCCCACCTGGAGGACCCCGAGACCACTGACGTCTTCGTGAACGGACCAGCAGTGTTCGTCGACCGAGGGCAGGGGCCGCGTCGCGCGGCAGGCATCGAACTTGCCGAGACCGACGCTCGGGATCTGGCAGTCTCCCTGATCGCGGCGGGTGGTCGGCACATCGATGAATCGCACCCCTGCGTTGACGTCAGGTTGGACGGCGGTGTGCGGGTGCACGCCGTCCTTCCTCCGGTCTCGGTCAGCGGCACGCTCGTGTCGATTCGCGTTCCACGCGTGGAATCGATCACGCTGGCTGAGCTCGGTCGGCGCGGCATGTTCGATGCCGACGTCGGCGACCGGCTGCGAGAGATCGTGGGCGCCCGAGAGAACGTGCTGGTCACGGGAGCTGCCGGAGCGGGAAAGACGACACTGCTGTCAGCTCTCCTGTCCGAGGCAGGGCGCGACGAACGCATCCTGACGATCGAGGATGTCGCCGAGCTGCGTCTCGAGCATCCTCACCACGTGCGCCTCGAAGCGCGACAGCCGAACCTGGAGGGGGCCGGTGGGATCAGCCTCGCTCGCCTCGTGCGTGAAGCGCTCCGGATGCGGCCGGACCGACTCGTCGTGGGGGAGTGTCGCGGCGAAGAAATCCGCGAACTGCTCTCGGCGCTGAACACCGGTCACGATGGTGGTGCTGGCACGGTGCACGCCAACAGCCTCGCCGATGTCCCGGCTCGGCTCGAGGCGCTCGGCGCGCTCGCGGGCCTCACCGACCACGCGCTCGCACGGCAGGTCACCAGTGCGATCGGTGTCGTCATCCACGTCACCCGCGACCGCGACGGCAGACGCCGCATTGGCGCGCTCGGTCACCCCACGCTCGGTCCGGACGGTCGACTCCATATAGAGGAGGAGTTATGACGACCCGAGTTGCCGAGACAGTGCTCCGCATCGCGGTGCTCCTCGAGGCTGGGGTCACTCCGGCCCGTGCGTGGGATCATCTGGCCCGGCAAGGGGACGAGCAGGCATCGCGCGTCGTCCATGCGGCTGCCGGTGGTACCCGGCTCGACAGCGCGATCGCTAGTTTGGCTGCCGAGCCCGCGCCAGAGCGACGCCGCAGATTCCGCCGCAGGCGAGCCGATGCAGTGGGGGAGTCGGTCCAGGAACGCGAGCGACGCATGTGGGCAGAGGTAGCTGCTGCGTGGTCCATCGCGACGACGGTTGGGGCGCCGCTGGCGCCCGCGCTCCGTTCCTTCGCTGATGTGCTGCGGGATGCCGCGGAGTCAGCCGATGAGATCCGGGTCGCCCTCGCCGAGCCGACGTCTACGGCGCGACTGCTGGGCTGGCTTCCGGCTGTCGGTATCGGTCTTGCATTCGCCCTCGGATTCGATCCCCTCGGGACCCTGCTGCGTGAGCCGGCAGGATGGGCATGCGCCGCGGTCGGCATCGGCCTGCTCATCGCGGGACGACGCTGGACATCGCGGCTGGCGCTCGCCGCTCACCGAGATGCCGCGATGCCGGGAATGGATGCCGACCTCACCGCGATAGCGCTCAGTGGCGGCGTGTCGGTGTCGCGGGCCAGAACGCTCGTTGACGCCGCGCGTGGCGCGGATGCCGACGATTCCGTGGCGGTCCGGGACACACTCCTCCTTTCCGAGGCGGCGGGCGTACCGGCCGTCGAGTTGCTGCGCTCGGCTGCTGCGCTGGACCGTCACCGTGCGCGGGTCGACGGGCGCCTGCGGGCAGCTCGCCTGTCGACGAAGCTGCTCCTGCCCCTCGGTGTGTGCACGCTCCCTGCCTTCCTGTGCCTGGGAGTAGCGCCGATGTTTCTCAGCATCCTGCCTTCCGTGTCACTTCCGCTTCCCTGACCGTGCCCACCCGTGCCCACCGCCTCAACCGATTGGAGAACCCATGTCCCCGTTGCCCCGACTGACCTCGCGCGCCGCACGCGAGCTGTTCCTGGACGAGACCGGCGCCGCCACCGCGGAGTACGCGATTGCGACGATGGCCGCTGTCGCCTTCGCCGGCCTGCTGGTCGTGATCATGCGCTCGGACGAGGTGCGCGGCATCCTCACCGACCTGGTGCGCCGCGCGCTCAGCGTCGAATGATCCGCGACGGGCTCGGCGGTGATCGTGGCTCGGTCGCCGCCGAGTTCGCGATTGCGATGACGGCTGTCGCGGTCGTTGTTCTGCTCGCCGTCGGAATGCTCGGCGCAGCCGGGCGGCAGATTCTGCTGCAGGATGCCGTCGCCGACGCTGCTCGCCTCGCCTCCCGGGGTGAGGGCGGGGCGCGCGTGAGTGCCGTCGTGCAGACAGCCGTCCCCGGTGCGTCCGTCGAGATCAGCGACGAGGGAGACCTCGTGTGTGTGACCGCGGCACGCACGGTTTCCGGGATTCCGGTCAGCGCTCGCGGCTGCGCCCTCGCGGATGGCTGGTGATGGCGGGAACCGTTGCCTCGGCGGGCATTGCGGCGATCGGTGCTGCGGTGATCGTGGCAGCGGCTGGGGTGGGCGCGGCATCCGTCGTCGCTCAGCGCGTGGCCGGCGCGGCTGATGCGGCCGCACTCGCGGCGGCGGATGCCGCGTCCGGCGCGGTGCTCGGCGTGCCCTGCGACCGTGCAGCCGAGGTCGCTTCGGCGATGGGGGCGCGGGCTTACGCGTGTGAGCTCGCCGAGCTCATCGCGACGGTGTCGGTTTCGGTTCCTTTCGGCGCGTTCGAGGTCACCGCAACTGCCCGCGCCGGCCCGCCACCGTAGTGCTCTCAGCCTTCGCTGTGTCGCCGTGTGTGTATGGTGTGCATCGAAGAAAGGAAGCTTTCGTTGGCCACAGGCAAGAAGCTTGTCATCGTCGAGTCCCCGACGAAGATGAAGTCGATCCAGGGATACCTGGGTGACGGGTACGAGGTGCTCAGCTCGGTGGGACACATCCGCGACCTCGCAAGCAAGAAGGACATCCCGGCCGAAAAGAAGCAGGCCTACGGGAAGTACTCGATCGACGTCGACAACGACTTCGATCCCTACTACGTCATCAGCGATCGCAAGGCCAAGACGGTCGCCGAGCTCAAGCGGGCCCTCAAGGATGCCGACGAGGTCCTCCTCGCGACAGATGAAGACCGCGAGGGCGAAGCCATCGCGTGGCACCTGCTCGAGGTGCTCAAGCCCAAGGTTCCCGTCAAGCGCATGGTCTTCCACGAGATCACCAAGGACGCGATCCGCGCCGCCGTCGACAAGACCAGGGACCTCGATCTCGCCCTGGTCGACGCGCAGGAGACCCGACGCGTGCTCGACCGCCTCTACGGGTGGGATGTCTCGCCGGTGCTGTGGCGCAAGGTCGGCTCTGGCCGCGAAGGAGCCGCGCTCTCTGCCGGCCGCGTGCAGTCCGCTGCAACCCGCATGGTCGTCGACCGCGAGCGCGAGCGCATGGCGTTCGTCGCCGCCGACTACTGGGATGTCGAGGCTCTCGCGGGCAAGAGTGGCTCGTCGTTCACGACGCGCCTCGCGCGCATCGACGGTGCGTCCCTCGCTCGCGGAACCGACTTCGATGACAAGGGCCAGCTGAAGAAGGCCGTCGTCGTCCTCGACGAAGCAGCCGCGCGAGCGCTGGCGGCTGCCGTGGAGACCGCGGCCGAGGCATCCGTCACAGCCCTCGACGCAAAGCCCGGCACCCGTAGCCCCAAGCCGCCGTTCACGACCTCCACGCTGCAGCAGGAGGCTGGTCGCAAACTCTCGATGAGCGCGAAGCACGCGATGAGTGTCGCGCAGCGCCTCTACGAGAAGGGCTACATCACCTATATGCGCACCGACTCGACCGCCCTGTCGACGCAGGCGGTCACCGCCGCGCGTGCGCAGGCGATCGAGCTCTACGGCGACAAGGCGGTGCCGCTGAACCCCCGCGCCTACCGGAACAACTCCAAGAACGCGCAGGAAGCGCACGAGGCGATCCGTCCGTCGGGCGAGTTCTTCCGGCGCCCGAGTGAGGTCACCGGCCAGCTCGACCGCGACGAAGAGCGCATGTACGACCTCATCTGGAAGCGCACGATCGCCAGCCAGATGTCGGATGCCAAGTACGAGACCACCACGGTCACGCTCGCGCTCGAGGCTGACGGCAAGAAGGCCGAGTTCACAGCATCCGGCACCGTCTACACCTTCAAGGGCTTCCTCGAGGCTTACGAGGAAGGCCGTGACGAGAAGCGGGCAGACGCCGACCGTGCCGACGACCAGTCGCTGCCGCCGCTTGCCGTCGGCGATGTGCTGAGTCTTACGGATGTCGAGCCAAAGGGTCACAGCACAAGTCCCAAGCCCCGCTACACCGAGGCGAGCCTCGTGAAGGCCCTCGAAGAGAAGGGCATCGGGCGTCCGTCGACCTTCTCGAGCATCATCGACGTCATCCTCGATCGCGGCTATGTCACCAAGCGGGGGCAGGCCCTCGTGCCCAGCTGGGTCGCGTTCAGCGTCGTGCGCCTGCTCGAAGAGCACTTCTCGGAACTCGTGGACTACGACTTCACCGCCGCGCTCGAAGACGACCTCGACGCCATTGCACGGGGCGAGCAGAAGCGCATCGAGTGGCTCAAGGAGTTCTACTACGGCTCGGATGCCCACGTCGGTCTGCGTAACATCGTCGACAACCTCGGCGACATCGACGCGCGCGAGCTCAACGCGCGACCGATCAGCGACACCGTGACCCTGCGCGTCGGCAAGTATGGGCCGTACCTCGAGGTCGTCGATCCGGCGAACCCGGACGCCGACCCGCGCCGCGTCAACGTCCCCGAGGACCTCGCGCCCGACGAGCTCACACCCGAGAAGGCGCAGGAGCTCATCGATGCGCCGGTTGCGGGCAACCGCGTGCTCGGCGAAAACCCCGCCAACGGCAAGCTCGTCGTCGTCAAGGATGGTCGTTTCGGCCCCTACATCGAGGAAACCGAGCCCGAGGCTGCGGCGGTCGTCGACCCGGAGACCGGTGAGGTCCTTGAGACAGCGCCTGCCGAGCCGGCACCCGCTGCGAAGGGCAAGAAGTCCACGGCGAAGAGCGCTGCCCCCAAGAACCGCACGGCGTCGCTTTTCCGGTCGATGTCGGTGGACACTATCGATCTCGAGACGGCGCTGCGTCTGCTCGATCTGCCGCGCGTCGTGGGGGAGGACCCCGCCTCGGGCGAGCAGATCACGGCGCAGAATGGCCGGTTCGGTCCCTACCTGAAGAAGGGAACCGATTCGCGCTCGCTCGAGAGTGAAGCGCAGATCTTCGACATCACGCTCGAGCAAGCGCTCGAGATGTATGCCCAGCCGAAATACGGTGCCCGCCGCGCGTCGAGTGCGCTCAAGGAGTTCGACGCCGACCCGACCAGCGGCAAACCCATCCGTCTGCGCGATGGCCGGTTCGGCCCGTACGTCACCGACGGCGAGACCAATGCGACGATCCCGCGGGGGGAACAGGTCGACGACGTGACGTTCGAACGCGCCGTGCAGTTGCTCGCCGACAAGCGGGCAAAGGGTCCGGCGCCCAAGCGCACGACCAAGCGCGCCACGACCACCCGCAAGACGACGGCCAAGAAGTGACAGCACCGGGACTGTTCATCACCCTCGAGGGTGGTGACGGGTCGGGCAAGACGACGCAGGCGAGCCTGTTGCGCGACTGGCTCGAGTCGGAGGGTCGCGTCGTGGTTCGTACGCGCGAACCCGGCGGGACCGAGGTCGGCGTCCTCATCCGTGACATCGTCCTGCACCACCGGGGCGAGGTGTCGCCGCGGGCCGAAGCGCTGCTCTACGCAGCCGACCGCGCCCACCACATCGCTACCGTCGTTCGCCCGGCTCTGGAGCGGGGCGAGGTCATCATCCAGGACCGCTACCTCGACTCGTCCGTTGCCTATCAGGGCGCGGGGCGCGTGCTGGGTCGCGACGAGATCCGCGAGCTGTCGCTGTGGGCAACCGAAGGCCTGCTGCCTGATGTGACGGTTCTGCTCGACCTCGATCCCGCGACAGCACGAGCGAGGCTGGATGCCGCTGACAAGCCCTTCGACCGGCTCGAGGCGGAGCGCGACGAGTTCCACGCCCGGGTGCGCGCCGAGTATCTCGCGCTGGCTGCAGCCGAGCCCGAGCGCTTCCTCGTGCTGGATGCGTCACGCCCGGCAGATGAGATCGCCGAGGCAGTCCGTGCGAGAGTGACGGCTCTGCTCGCGCTGTGACTCGGGCCGTGGTGGCGGCTCACGGCACATCGTCGGATGCCGCGGCTACGCTGGTCTGCATGCAGGCAGCGCCCCCCGAACAGGTTGTGCCGTGGGGCGCCGTGTGGGGGCAGCCCGAGGCTGTCGCGCAGTTCCAGGCCGCAGCATCCGACCCCGAAGCGCTCGCCCATGCCTGGCTTATCACGGGGCCGCCGGGATCGGGGCGCTCGACGCTCGCTGCGGCGTTCGCGGCAGCACTCATTGCGGACCCGGGCGACGAAGTGACGATGCGTCAGGTGATCGCGCGCACCCACCCCGACGTGACAGTGCTCCGCACCGAGCAGGTCATCATCCGCATCGATGAAGCGCGCCAGCTCGTCGAGCGCGCGTACTTCGCCCCCTCGCTCGGTCGCTACCGGGTGATCATCGTCGAGGATGCCGACCGGATGGCCGAGCGCACCTCCAACGTTCTGCTCAAGGCGCTCGAAGAGCCCCCCGAGCGCACCGTGTGGGTGCTGTGCGCACCCAGCGACGCGGACCTTCTTCCCACCATCCGTTCCCGGGTGCGGGTGGTGCGCCTGCGCGAGCCCGATGTCGCCGATGTGGCGGCGCTCATCGCGCAGCGCACGGGAGCCGATCCGGTCACCGCTGAGCAGTCAGCCCGACACGCGCAACGGCACATCGGGATGGCGCAGCGCCTTGCCATGGATGCCGAGGCTCGCGCCCGTCGAGACCTGACGCTGCGCGCGGCGCTCGGCGTCCGAAGTGTCGGCGATGCCGTCGATGTGGCGGGTCGCATCGTTCAGGCGGCGACGGATGACGCCAAGGCGCTCACCGTCGAGCGCGACGAGGCGGAACGCGAGAGCCTGAAGCGCACCCTCGGGATCGCAGAGGGTGCCGCTATTCCCCCCGCCGTCCGGGCGCAGATCACCGCGCTCGAAGAGGATCAGAAGCGCCGCGCGACCAGGAGCCTGCGTGACGGTATCGATCGTGTCCTCACAGATCTGCAGTCTCTGTACCGCGATGTGCTCATGATCCAGTTCGGCAGGGTCGACGCGGCAGGGGAGAGCATCCTGATCAACCGGGAGATGGATGCCGACCTCCGGGCCCTCGCGGGGGCGTGGTCGCCGCAGCGGACGCTCGTCGTGCTCGACGAGATCGCTCGCACGCGCCGGAACCTTGAACAGAACGTCGCGCCCACCCTCGCTCTCGAGAGCCTGCTCATCACCGTCTCGTCGGGAAGGACACCATGACCACACGCCTCACTCGACGCATCCTGACCGCGAGCGCCCTGGCGGTAGCGGCAACTGTCGCGCTCGCCGGGTGCTACCTCATCCCGATGCCGGATCAGAGCGCTGCCCCGCACCGCTCGCCAACGCCGATCACCGACGGGGTAGCCGCAGACCTGTTGCCCTTCTATCAGCAGACGCTCGACTGGACCGACTGCGGTGGCGACTTCGACTGCACCACCGTCACGGCACCCCTCGACTGGAGCGACCCTGAGGCGGGGACGATCGATCTCTCCGTCATCCGTCACGCCGCAACCGACGGCGAACCGCTCGGGTCCCTTCTGACCAATCCCGGCGGGCCGGGAGCGAGCGGCGTGGATCTCGTGCGCAGTTCGCTGGACTTCGCCGTCGGAGAGGCTCTGCAAGAGAACTACGACGTCATCGGGTTCGATCCTCGGGGCGTCGGCGAATCCACTGCCGTCACCTGCCTGGATGCCGCGGGCATGGATTCGTTCGTCTTCGACATCCCGCCCGGGCAGCGCCGATCCGCGGAATGGGACGCGTTCGTCGTTGAGCGGCAGAAGACGTTCGCTGCCGCGTGTGAGCAGAACAGCGACGGCATCCTGCCCTTCATCACTACCGAGAATGCGGCGCAGGACATGGATCTGCTGCGCGCCGTGCTCGGCGACGAAAAGCTCAACTATCTCGGTTACTCGTACGGGACGTTCCTTGGGGCCACCTACGCGAAGCATTACCCCGATCGTGTCGGCCGTCTCGTGCTCGACGGCGCGATCGATCCCTCGCTGAGCGGGCTGGATGTGTCCACGCAACAGGCTATTGGCTTCGAGAACGCGCTCCGTGCCTACATGGCCTCGTGTGTGGGGCAGAGCGACTGCCCGTTCAGTGGTTCGGTTGATGAAGCCATGGGAGACCTCGCGATCCTGCTGGCAAGCGTCGACCGCGACCCGATCCCCAACAGCGACGGCCGGATGCTGGGTGCCGACTCGCTGGTGACGGCGATCGTCACCGCGCTGTACGCGCAAGAGAGCTGGCCGTACCTGACGCAGGCGCTCACCGATGTGCTGCAGGGCGATGCGAGCGCCGCGTTCTCTCTCGCCGACTTCTATTACAACCGCCAGGACGGACAGTATCTCGACAACTCGACCGAGGCGTTCCTCACCTACAACTGCATGGATTACCCGGCCGACGAGACGGATGCCGAGCACGCTGCCTCTCAGGCGGCTATCGCCCAGCAGGCCCCGACCATCGCCCCCTACTGGGAAGGTGTCGACCTGTGCGAGGTGTGGCCCTATGCGCCGACCGGTGTTCGGGAGCCGATCACGGCGGCTGGAGCTGAGCCGATCGTGGTGATCGGCACGACCGGCGACCCCGCCACACCCTACGACTGGTCGGTCGCGCTGGCCGATCAACTCGAGTCGGGCGTGCTCATCACACGTGTGGGTGAAGGGCACACCGGGTACAACAAGGGCAATGCCTGCGTGGATGACGCCATCGAGGCCTATTTCATCGACGGCATCGTGCCGCCCGACGGCCTCGTCTGCGAGTAGCGACCCGTGGTCACAGGCCGGGTGGGGACACGGTAAGATCGTTGATCGTGCATCGCGCGAGCGATCACGCCACCTTAGCTCAGACGGCAGAGCGATTCACTCGTAATGAATAGGTCAAGGGTTCGATTCCCTTAGGTGGCTCTGAACGAGAAGAGACCGTCCGTAGGGCGGTCTCTTTCGTTCATCGTGGGGGGAGCGAGCCCTCGCTCCCTGCGAGAATGAGCACCGTGCCCCCCGCGCTTGCTATTGCTCTCGAGATCTACACCTGGATCGGGCTTGGCGCGGCTCTTCTTCTCGGGATCATGGCGTTGATCGTCTGGGTCGCCGATGGGTCCTGGGTGCCTGTCCGGGCCGTCGTTACGACAACGCCCGCCGGTGCGGTGGTGCGGTGGTTCGATGAGAGCGGCATCCTGGGCGAAGCCCCGCTCCCGCCTGGCGCGACTGTGCACGATGAAGAGGTTGAGGTGTGGGCGCGCCTGGGCCGGCACGACACCGTCCGAGTCTCTCGGACGTCGCCGTTGGTGCGCTCGCTTGCTCGCTTGACCGTAGGCTTCGCGGCGCTTGCGCTCGTCGGTCTTGTCGTGTCCGTCGTGCTGCTGTTCCTCGAGGGCTGAACCTACTTCAGGCAAGAGCCAGCAAGACGCCAGCGCTCAGGGCCAGGGCAAGACCCAGCCACTGCACTGCCGCGATGCGCTCGCGAAGCACGAGGGCCGCGAGCAGGATCGTCCCGGCCGGGTACAACGCGGTAAGTGCTGCCACGATAGAGAGGTCTCCGAGGCGTAGAGCAGCGAGTAGCAGAACATTGGCGGTGACATCGAGCACGCCACACACGACGGCGAGTCCCCAACCTGCAGGACCGGATCGCGTCGGGGTCATCACGTTCATGCGCGCGTGCTCGAGATCGGCGTGGCCGGTGGGTGTGGCGCCGAGCTCGGTCCCGCCCGCTCGCAGGGCGGATGCTGCGCCTTGTCCGTGCCGCACGGCCGAGATGATCATCACCGTGACGACGATCGTCGTGATGAGCGAGTTCGTCGCGCGGTTGGCGATCATCGGCACCAGACCGCTGTCGTCGCCGGCCTGATCGAGAGCGATGAGGAAAGCCCCGATAGCGAGCCCTGACCCCACGGCCATCACGAGTCCGCGCCCGGACGGCCTCACTGCCCCTTGACCGGGAATGAACCCAACGAGCACAACGGCGACCAAGGCGACGCCGAGCCCCGCGTATCCCGTGATGGTGAGGTTCTCACCTCCGATCGTGAGACCCCAGATCATCGGTGCGATAGCCCCGGTGACTGCGGTCGCGGGAGAGAGGATGCTCATGGGGCCGATCGCGAGGCACGCGTAGAGCAAGACGATGGCGATCACGCCGAAGACGCCGGAGAGGGCACCCCAGGCGACATCCTCGATGTTCCACCTCGCCCCGAGGAGGGGTACCAGCGCGAACAGAACAACGAGCCCACTCAGGGCGGCGGTCGCCGTCACGACGATCGAGCGCAAGCGTCTAGCCGCCAACCCGCCGAAGAAATCCGCGGCTCCGTACACGAACGCCCCCACGAGAGCGACGGATGCCGATACCATCCGTCCACGATAGGGGTTGCGTCTGCACCCCATTAGCTAGATAAACTAGCGATATGGGTCCAGTGAAAGAGCGTCTGCGTCCGTCGCGGTGGTTGCGAATCGGCATCCCCGCACTTCTCGTCCTGATCTGGGTGGTCGTCGGCTCGGTCGGCGGACCCTACTTCGCAAAGGTCGACGAGGTCGCCAGCAACGACCAGTCGAGCTTCCTCCCGGAGAGCGCGGACGCAACGCGCGTGGCCGAGCGACTGCCGGATTTCTTGGGTGACGAAGCAATTCCTGCTGTCCTCGTCGTCACGGGCGACGGTGAGCTCACCGATGACCAACTCGCCGAGGTGCAGACCCTCGTTGACGACATCGCAAACATCGACGGCGTGCTCGATGGCGTATCGCCACCGGTGGTCTCGGATGACGGCGAAGCGGTGCAGGTCTTCATCCCGATCGACTCGTCGGGTGAAGTGCGCGAGATTGTCGAAGAGATCCGCACTCTCGTCGCCGACGAGCTGCAGGCTCCGCTCGAGGGGTGGGTTACGGGGCCGGCGGGCTTCACCTCCGACCTCGTCAAGGGCTTCCTTGGCATCGACGGACTGTTGCTCATCGTCGCGCTGGTGGCGGTGTTCGTCATCCTCGTGATCGTCTACCGATCGCCCCTCCTGCCGATCCTCGTGCTGATGACCTCGACATTCGCGCTGACGGTCGCGCTGCTGGTGGTGTGGTGGCTCGCCTACGCCGGTGTGTTCGTTCTCAACGGGCAGGTTCAAGGCATCCTGTTCATCCTCGTCATCGGTGGGGCAACGGACTATGCGCTGCTCTATGTTGCGAGGTTCCGAGAGGCGATCGGCGAGGGTCAGCCCCGATGGAACGCGACGCTGCGCGCCTGGAAGGGATCGTTCGAGCCGATCCTCGCGTCGGGCGGCACTGTGATCGCGGGTCTGCTCATCCTGTTGCTATCCGATCTTGCGACCAACCGGGCGCTCGGCCCCATCGCCTCGATCGGTATCGCGTTCGCGATGCTCTCTGCCCTGACCTTCCTGCCGGCGCTGCTCGCCCTCTTCGGCCGCGTAGCCTTCTGGCCGTTCATCCCGAAGCACGGTCTGGCGGAGCTTCCCGACGACTTCACCAGGCCGGTCAAGGGATTCTGGCCACGCCAGGCGCGACTGATCGCCCGACGGTCGCGCCCGGTCTGGATCATCACGACGATTGCGCTGCTGGTTGCTGCGCTCGGCGTCACCCAGTTCAAAGCGGATGGGGTGGCATCCAGCGACCTCGTCCTGGGTTACTCCGAGGCGCGAGACGGCCAGGATGTGCTCGCCGAGCACTTCCCGGCGGGATCCGGCAGCCCCGTGTACGTCATCGTTCCCGAGAGCGAACTCGCCACTGCCGTCACCGTCCTCGATGACAGTGCCGGTATCGACTCGGTCTCTGTCGCTTCCGAGGACTCACCGAGTGGACAGGCGCCGGTCTCGGTCGAGAACGGCGAGCCGGTCTTCACGGCGGTCGGGCCGCCGGGTACTCCGGCCCCGAATCCCACGGTTTCGGACGGTGACGTGCTCGTGATCGCGACATTGACGGATGCCGCGGACTCGGTCGAGGCGGAGCAGACTGTGCGCGATCTTCGCGTCGCATTCACCGACGAGTTCGGCGACGGTGTCGCGCTGGTCGGCGGTGTCACGGCGACGGATGTCGATTCGAACGACACCTCGATCCGAGATCGCACCGTCATCATCCCGATCGTGCTGGTCGTCATCCTGCTGATCCTGATGCTGCTCCTGCGCGCAGTGCTCGCGCCGGTCCTGCTGATCCTCACGGTTGTCGTGTCGTTCGGTTCGGCTCTGGGCGTCAGCGCGCTCGTCTTCGACTACGTCCTCGGATTCCCGGGCGCAGACCCGGCGGTCCCGCTCTATGGATTCGTGTTCCTCGTCGCTCTCGGCGTCGACTACAACATCTTCTTGATGTCTCGCGTGCGCGAAGAATCGCTCGTGCACGGGACGAGGCGCGGCATCCTGCGCGGTCTCGTCGCAACGGGCGGCGTCATCACCTCTGCCGGTCTCGTGCTGGCCGCGACCTTCGCGGCGCTCGGAGTCATCCCGATCCTGTTCCTCGCCCAGCTGGCGTTCATCGTCGCATTCGGTGTGCTGCTCGACACCTTCGTCGTGCGTTCCCTGCTCGTGCCCGCCCTGGCATACGACATCGGGCGGGCGATCTGGTGGCCCTCCAAGCTGTGGCGGCATGGGCCCGAGACCGACGGTACGGTCCGCGACCCGCGCGAGCCTCAACCCGTGGGGGCAAGCCCGACCGAGGGGGCGTCGCAGCCGCTCAGTCGTCGTGCGGTGCGGGAGTCCCGGCATTCCGACGACGGGTGAACGAGCGTAGCCTCGAGGCATGGGTAAGGCACTGTTCATCGTCGATGTCCAGAACGACTTCACCGAGGGCGGGGCGCTCGGTGTCGAGGGCGGGGATGCCGTTGCCGAACGGATCTCGCGATACCTCGTCACGCACGCCGAGGAGTACGACATCATCGTCGCCTCGCGCGACTGGCATCATGCCGATCATGACAATGGCGGGCACTTTCATCCCGAGCCCGACTTCGTCGACACCTGGCCCGTCCACTGCGTCAGCGGCACGGAGGGCGCCGAGTACGATCCGGCGTTCGACACGGCATCCGTCACCCACCATGTGAAGAAGGGGCAGGGTGAACCGGCTTACTCGCTGTTCGAGGGGACGACGGATGACGGCGCCAAGGTGTCGGATCTGCTGACCGAGCACGGTATCCTCGAGGTGGATGTGGCCGGGATCGCCACTGATTACTGCGTCAGGGCCTCGGCTCTGGATGCCATTGCTCACGGCAGGCGGGTGCGGGTGATCACGAACCTCATCGCGGGGGTTGCTGCCGAGTCGAGTGACGCCGCGCTCGCCGAGGTCGCGTACGCCGGAGCGGAACTGGTCGAGATCCCGATCTGAAGCGGGGCTCGCTCAGGCGCCGCCCGACATCCGCGTCCACGCCGCCTTGCCCTGAGCTCGCAGGGCAGCGTCGTTCGGGCTGATCTCGGGTGACTGACCGGCGCGCAACATGTCGTTGTGTGGCTTGGTGCGCTCATCTGCCGTCAGGAACCGCGACGAGACGCCGATCGCGGCGGCGACGGCGAGGACCAGGACTCCGAGGATGTACGGCATGGCGCCATCGTACGTCCGCTGCAGCGGTTCGGGGTGGGGTGCGCGAGAGCTTCAGGCCTGCTCACGCGGCCTTCACGCGATACGCAGAACCGTCAGCAGGATTCCGCCGGCGCCCCCGACGATCACGACTGCCCAGGGTGGCAGCTTCCATGCGACGAGCAGCACGAAGCACACGAGCGCGAGGCTGAACGACCCTGCGCCGACGATCCCCGTCGTGAAGAGCGGGTTGTAGAGGGCTGCGCCGAGGATGCCGACCACGGCCGCGTTCGCGCCGCGCATGAGTGACTGCATCCAGGTTCGGGTGCGCAGCGCGTTCCAGAATGGCAGCACACCGACCAGCAGCAGGAACCCGGGAAGGAAGATTGCAACCAGGGCGATCGCGGCGCCCAGCACGCCTCCGGGGCCGACAGTCGATAGGGTTCCGAGGTAGGCCGAGAAGGTGAATAGGGGCCCTGGCATCGCCTGGACGGCGCCGTAACCGGCGAGGAACTGCTCGGGGCTCACCCAACCCGTCTCGACCACACCCGCCTGGAGCAGCGGAAGGACGACGTGGCCGCCGCCGAAGACGAGAGCGCCGGCGCGGTAGAAGGTGTCGAACAGGGTGAGTGCGCCGCCGCCGGTGAGCGCGGCGAGAATCGGCATCCCGAGCAGGATGACGACGAACGCAACCAGGGTGGTGATTCCCGCTGTGCGCGATACCGGGAAACGCATAAGACCGGTGTCGCCGAGCGCTGTCGGTACGGATCGGCACAGGAGGAGACCGGCGAGCGCGCCGAGAACGATCGCGAGGACCTGTCCGATCGATCCTGCGAGAAGGAGTGCGACGACTGCCGCGACGACGGCGATCGAGGCCCGCCGCGCATCGGGCGTCAGACTCTTCGCCATGCCCCACACAGCCTGCGCGACGATAGCGACCGCCACGATCTTGAGGCCCGTCAGCAGACCCGCGCCGATGACACCCTCGAACAGCGCCGTGCCGAACGCGAAGGCGACCATGAGGATCGCCGAGGGCAGCGTGAACGCGATGAAGGCGGCGAGGGCGCCGAGCGTTCCCGCGCGGTGCAGGCCCATCGCGAAGCCGACCTGGCTCGACGCGGGTCCGGGAAGGAACTGGCACAGCGCGACCAGGTCGGCGTAGGCCTTGTCGGTCATCCACCGGCGCCGTGCCACGAGGTCGTCGCGGAAGTAGCCCAGGTGGGCAACGGGGCCGCCGAACGAAGTGACACCCAGGCGCAGGAAGGCCCAGAACACCTCGACTGCCGAGCCGCGCGATGCGGTGTCGGTGTCAGGGGCGCTCGCGGTCACGGCCGGATTCTACGGGGCGGTTCGGTCGCGCTGGTGACCTGCTGAGGCGTCGGTATCGGCATCCGTCCCTGAAGTGCTGCGGTTTCAGAGGCGTGCGGCGAGCTCGCGTACGCTCCGCAGCACGTCGTCGCGCAGTCCGCGCGCCCCGTCAGCATCCCAGTTCGTCGGGTCGGGAAACTGCCACTCCACGAGTTCGCCCTTGACGGGACCGGGGAGACTGAGGGTCGGCTTCATCGTGACGACGATGTCAGCGTCCGCAAGATCTTCGGCCGTCACGGCGCGGGGCACGGCGGCGGTGGTATCGATGCCGAGCTCGGCGAGGGTCGCGGCGATCGCGGGGTTGATGCTCGCCGCGGGTGAGAGTCCCGCGCTGGTGGCCACCACGTTCTCGGGCGCGACGTGGTTCATGAGGTGCGCCCCCAACTGAGAGCGTCCGGCGTTGTGCTGACAGATGAACAGGACAGTGGTCACGCGGATTCCTCAATGGTGGTTTGGGTGTGCTGGCGGTCCCAGGCCTGCGCCGCGACCTGTACGGCATCCCAGGGCGAGCCCAGCGGCGGCGTGTACGCGAGGTCGAGTTCGCTGATCTGCGCGAGCGAGAGCCCGGCATACAGCGCCGTCGCGTAGGTGTCGACGCGCTTCGCGGTCTCGGTGCCCAGCCGCCCCACGAGCTGTGCGCCGAGCAGTCGGCCCGTCGCGCGGTCGCCGGTGAGCCGGATGCTGATCGGCTGTGCGCCGGGGTAGTAGCGCTTGTGGTCGTCGGCGACGGATGCGACAGTCGCCGGCTCGAAGCCCGCGGCGGCTGCCTCGTGGTCGCGAAGGCCTGTGCGCGCGGCGACGACGTCGAACACCTTCACGACCTGGGTGCCGACGGACCCCGCGAACCGGGCCGAGCCGCCGAGGGCGTTCTCGCCCGCGATTCGCCCCTGCTTGTGGGCAGTCGTGCCGAGCGGAAGGTAGGTCTCGCCGAGCAGGCGGTGATGCGTGATGACCCCGTCGCCAGCGCCGAACACGTGCGGGATGCCGGTTCTCATGTGCTCGTCGACAACGACGGCGCGCCCTGCGCCGAGCCGCGCGCCGGCCTGCTCGAGCAGTGCGGTGTTGGGCCTGACTCCCACGACCAGCAGGACGACGTCGGCGTCGTGGCTCACGGCTTCGCCGTCGACAGTGGCGTGCACCCGCAGTCCGGCACCGACACTCTCGACGCTGCGCACGATCGTCCGAGTGCGGACCGCCACACCGTGGGTCACGAGCTCGTCGTGCACGATCGACGCAAGTTCGGGGTCGAGGGTTGAGAGCACTTCAGGGCCGCGCTGCAGCTGGGTCACCGCGATCCCGCGCGCCGTGAACCCCTCGGCCATCTCGAGGCCGACGTAGCCGGCGCCGATGATGATCGCTGTGCGCGGCTGACGCTCCCGCAGGTCGCGTTCGAGGGCGAACGTGTCGCCCATTGAGTGGATAACGTGCACGCCGTCCGCGGGGCCGAGGCTATCGAGTCCCTCGATGCCCGCGTGGGAGGTCAGCGCTCCGGTACCGACGATCAGTTCGTCGTACGCGATCTCGGACTCGGCACCCGCCGCGTCACGCACGATGAGGCGGCGGGAGGCCGCATCGATGCGCGTCGCGAGGGTGTCCAGCCGAAGCTGCATCCCGGTCGCTTCCAGGTCGGCATGTGTCCGATGGGCGAGGCTCTGCCACGGCGACACGTCGCCGGAGAAGTAGTACGGGATGCCGCAGATCGAGTAGTTCGGGTAGCTGTCGGCTACGACCACGGTGACGTCGACATCGGCATCCAACTCTCTCGCGCGCAGCGCTGCCGAGATTCCGGCATCGCTTCCGCCGACCGCGATGATGTGCATGACGTTCCTCGGTGTCGGGTGGCTTTCAGCGGTTGACGTCGTCCAGCTGCGGGATGACGATCTCTTCGGCGGCGTCGGTGACGTGGGGGAATAGCAGCATCGCCGCGAGCACCGCGATCGCTGCGCCGACGAGCTGCGCACCGATGAACGGCAGCACCGACGACGCCCCGATTCCCGCAAACGTATCGCTGAAGAGGCGCCCAATAGTGACGGCGGGGTTGGCAAAGGATGTCGAACTGGTAAACCAGTACGCGGCGCCGATATAGGCGCCTACGGCCGGTGCTGCTGCAGCGCCTCGTCCGGTGCGGGCCAGCGCCACGATCAGCAGGATCAGCCCGAAGGTCGCAACCACCTCGGCCAGCAGTGTCGCCCGGGTCGCACGATCGGTCGTTGACAGGCTCGTCGGAACGTCGAACATGGCATTGGCCAGCACCGCGCCGCCGATGGCACCGGCGATCTGCGCGACGGCGTAGATCCCCAGCGCCGAGCTGGACAGTCCGACGCGGCGGCGACGCCCGAGGAACCAGTCCACGAGCGAGACGGCGGGATTGAAGTGGGCGCCCGAGACCGGGCCGAGCATCAGGATGAGCACGGCCAGGCCGAGCGCCGTCGCGATGCTGTTCGCGAGCAGCTGGATGCCGATGTCCTCCGACAGGCGGGTCGCCATGATGCCCGAGCCGACGACGATCGCTACGAGCAGGCCGGTGCCGAGGAACTCAGCGAAGGCGCGGCGAAGCAAGGGAGCGGGGTGCACGGTGCGGCTCCGGTCAGCCGACGAGCTCGGCCACGAGCGATTCGACGCGACGGCGGATCTCGTCGCGGACGTCGCGGACGCCGTCGAGGTCGAGTCCTGCGGGATCTGTGAGCTCCCAGTCGAGGTACCGCTTGCCGGGATAGACCGGGCAGGCGTCGCCGCAGCCCATCGTGATGACGGCATCCGCAGCGCGCACGACGTCGTCGGTCAGGGGCTTGGGGAATTCCTCGTCGACGCTGAGGCCGATCTCTTCGAGCACCGTGACGACGCTCGGCAGGATCGACACGCCCGGCTGCGAGCCGGCGGAGCGGACGTGCACGCGGTCTCCGGCGATCTGGCGCGTCAGGGCGGCGGCCATCTGCGAGCGTCCCGAGTTCTGCACGCACACGTACAGCACCTCGGGAGCGGGCTTGGCGATGAGTCCCTTCGACTGCGCCAGAGCTGTCAGACGGTCTCGCGCGAACTTCTCGGCCAGGCTCGCCAGGTGCGTGTCGACCTTCGCGGTGCGTGAGAGCGCCGTGTAGGACTCGAACACGACGCGTTCGACGGTCTCTTCGTTCACGATTCCCGCGAACTGGTGGGCCAGTCGCTCGGTTGCGCGGTGGAGAGTGGACTCGACCGAGAGCAGGGGGTCCTGCCCGCGTCCAGCACTCATGCCCGTTCACCTGCTGGGACGAGCTCGGCGATGAGGGCCTCGACGCGTCCGCGGATGTCGTCGCGGATGACGCGCACGCTCTCGATGCCCTGGCCCGCCGGGTCATCGAGCTGCCAGTCTTCGTAGCGCTTGCCGGGGTAGATGGGGCATGCGTCGCCGCAGCCCATCGTGATGACAACATCCGAGTCCTGCACCGCCTGAACGGTCAGCACCTTTGGGGTGTTCCCCGCGATGTCGATGCCCTCTTCGGCCATGGCCGTTACGGCGACGGGGTTGATCTGGTCCTTCGGCTCGGAGCCTGCTGAACGCACCTCGATCTGGCCGCCTGAGAGCGCCTCGAGGTATCCGGCGGCCATCTGAGACCGGCCGGCGTTGTGCACGCAGACGAACAGGACGGTGGGCTTCGCGGTCATGGGATCGCCTTTCTCGAGGAGTTGAGAAAAGCATAGATGAATATCTATTGATTCGCCAGGCGATGGCGCATCAGTTCGGGGGAGTGCCGACGAACAGCTCCGCGAGCAGTCCACGGACGCGCTGGTCGATATCGTCACGGATGCCGCGCACGGCAGTGAGTGGCTTGCCCACTGGATCTTCCAGATCCCAGTCGAGGTAGCGTCTGCCGGGGTAGATCGGGCACGCGTCGCCGCAGCCCATCGTGATGACGACATCCGCGGCACGGACCGCATCGTCGGTCAGTGGCTTGGGGAACTCGTCGCCGATCGAGACGCCGATCTCATCCAACGCGGTGACGATCGTGGAGCGGACGTCGGCCGTCGGGGCTGAGCCGGCTGTGCGTACGGTGACGGTGTCACCGGCAAGGTGGCGCAGGATGCCGGCCGCGAGCTGTGATCTGCCGGCGTTGTGCACGCACACGAACAGCACGCTCGGTGGTGCCGTGGTCGAGTCCGCCGAGGCCTCCGCCAGCGCGTCGAGCCGGCTGGCGGCGAACGAGAACGTGCGGGATGCCAAGAGCGGGGCATCCGTCGCCGACAGACGCGCATGGCTGTCGGCGACGACCTCGCGAATCTGATCGGTGCTGACGCGCTCGCCGAATCGGGACTGCAGGTCGGTCACGATCCGATCCAGGTCGACTGATGTCGCCTCGCGCGGGCGCCCCAGGATCGCATCGACACGGTCGGCGGCATCCGGAGCCACCGAGTACCAGACCTGCCGCCCCTCGGGCTCGCGGGTCACGATCCCGTCAGTGAGCAGGGTCTTCATGTGGTGGCTGACAGTGGGCTGGCGAAGTCCGAGTTCGGTCGCGAGCCGCCCGACGAGCACGCGGCCGTCGGGGGAGGAGCGCATGAGGCTCAGGATGCGGGCGCGCGTCGGGTCGCCCAGCGACGTGAGCGCGGCATCCGTTCCAGCATCCATCGATGGCAGTCTATTCGACAGTGTCGGGTGAGGTGCGTGGCACGATGGCGGCATGGCATCTGTCGCCGCCCTCTATCGCTACCCGGTCAAGGGGTTTACCCCCGAAGCGTGCGAGCAGATCGTCGTGCAAGACGACGGGCGAGTCGAGGGCGATCGGGTGTTCGCGTTCCGCTTCTCGGATGCCGTCGAGCCCGAGGACGAGGAGGGGCTCGCGTACTGGCCGAAGAAACGCGGGCTAGCGCTGATGGACATGCCCTCGCTCGCGCGCCTGCGGCTGACCTACGACAGCGACCGGGGGCATCTCACGATTCGGGACAGCGACGAGGTGCTTGTGGATGCGGGAACCGACGAGGCGGGACGCCAGCAGATCGAGGATGCTGTCACGGCGTGGCTGCGTGAAACTCCCGATGCTCGGCACCTGGAGCGACCGGGGCGGCTGCCCCTTCGACTCATCGGTGACGGTGTGACGTCGCAGTTTCAGGATCGGCCCCGCGGGTATGTGTCGGTTCATGCGTCGGCATCCGTCGCAGCCCTCGACCACACCACCGATGCCGCGGTTGATGATCGCCGGTTCCGCTCGAACGTCGTGGTCGCGGGCATCCCGCCGTGGAGCGAGCTCGAGTGGCAGGGCCGGGTGCGGATTGGCGACGTCATGTTCGCCGTGCAGCGGCCCATCGTGCGATGCGCCGCGATCATGGCCAACCCCGACACCGGGCTGCAGGATGCCCCGCTGCTGCGAATCCTCACGCGAGAGTTCGGGCAGTCCTCACCAACGCTGGGAGTGCTCCTCCTCCCTGAGAGTGGCGGCGGAACCCTTCGTGTGGGCGACCCAGTCGAATCGGCTTAGCCACTCCCGTCGCGCGCAGGCGGCGACGACTGTGCTGAGTGCTCTCAGGTCGTCGCTGGGAGCTGCGGCTGCGGGTCGCGCTCGCGTTCCGGTGCACCTCGCGCGATCAGGAACGCCGCGTTTGCCACGACGGATGCCGCAAGCATCGTGAGGGCAAGGGGCATTGCGGTGGCTTCCCCGCCGATTCCCACCAGCGGTGATACGAGACCGGCGAGGCTGAACTGCAGGAAGCCGAGCCAGGCGGATCCTGTGCCTGCGCGCGAACGCACGACATCCAGCGCAAGCGCTGAGGCATTTCCGAGAACAAGGCCCACGGAAGCCACCGCGGCGAGGACGGGTAGGGCTAGCCAGATCGCTGGAACACCTGTGAGTACCAGTACGAGCAGCACCACGATGGCCGCGAGGTTCCACAGCAGCCCCACCTGCAACAGGCGGGCGACGCTGATGCGGTGGGTGAGGCGGGTTCCGACGATGCTGGAGGCGGTCAGGGCGATCGCGTTGAGAGCGAAGGCCAGCCCGTACTGCACCTCTGTGAAGCCCATCATCGACTGATAGAGGAACGGCGACGCCGAGATGTATGCCATCAGGGTCGCGAACCCGAAGGCGAAAGCTCCGGCGTAACCCAGGTACCTACGCGAGAGCAGCCGCGCGTCAGGTGCGGAGGCGTGTATGCGGTGCTGTTCGCGGACAGTGCGCGGGTGGGTCTCGCGGACGAAGAGCAGCACGAGCGGAACGGTGACGATGCCGACGCCCGTCACGATCCACAGCAGTCCGCGCCATCCGAGGGGTTCGGCCAACAAGCTTCCGACAAACGGCGCGACGATGGGGGCGATGCCGCCGACAAGCATCATGATCGCCATGGCGCGGGCAGCCTCGGCGCCGCGGGCGAGGTCCGAGATGATCGCGCGGCCGATGACCATCCCGGCAGAGCCCGCGAGGCCCTGGACGAGACGGGCGACGATGAGCGCGGCGATCGTGGGGGCAAGCGCTGCCGCGGCGCTTGCTGCAATGTAGAGCGCGAGGCCGATAAGCAGCGGACCGTATCGCCCCACGCGGTCGGAGAGCGGCCCGAAGACGAGCTGACCGATGCCAGCGCCGAGCAGAAACGCCGTGAGCGACAACTGCACTCCGGCGGCAGTCGTGCCGAGGTCGGCGGTCATTGCCGGGAACGCAGAGAGGTACAGATCGGTGGCGAACGGTGCGGCAGTCGACAAGAGTGCGAGCGTGATGAGTAGCGGCGCGCTCACTGCCGATCGGGGAGTCGTCTCGGGCATGCTGCCCCTCACTAGATAGCTATGTAGAAATAGGTATGTAAGGATAGCAGAATGACGAGAGTCGATGCGCTTGCCGACCTTGCGGATGTCGTGCTGAGCGTGGCGCGAAAGCTGCACGCCCTCACGCCTGAAGAGTCGGGTGCGATCGCGCTCACGCCGCTGGAGGCGCTCGCGATGCAGCACATCGACCGGAATCCGGGTATTACATCGTCCGGGTTTGCCGCCGACCTCTCCCTCAAGAGCAGCAATGCCAGTACGACGCTGCGCGAGCTGGAGCGAAAGGGCTTGATTCGCCGGAACCCTGACCCGCGCGACGGACGCACCGTGCGCATCACCGTCACCGACGAGTCGCGCGACCATCTCGCCCGCGTTCGAGCGGCATGGGCGCGTTTGCTCTCGGCTCTTTCTGTCGATGACGCCGAACTCGCGCGGCTGACCGCAACGCTACAGAGCGCCGAGTCCGTCCTTTCGGAACGCCAACGCGCCCGGTCGTGACATGGTGGGCCCGGAGGGGCTCGAACCCTCGACCCGCGGATTAAAAGTCCGATGCTCTACCGACTGAGCTACAGGCCCCAGACCTCCCAGCCTACTTCGTGCGCGGCATCCGATTTGCGACACTGCTGCGGAGCGTCTCATGCGCTGCATCAACGCATCAAATCGTGTGATGCTAAGATGCAGATGTGCGAACCACGATCACGCTGACCTCAGCTGCTGAGGAAGCCGTGCGCAGGGTCATGCGCGAACGTGGCCTTTCGTTCAAGGATGCGGTGAACTCGGCAATACTCGCTGGTCTGGACCCCGATCCGGTGGACGCTTACGAAACTCCGGTTCACAGGTTCGGCAAGGCTCGAGTCCCCTTGGACCGTGCTCTGGCTGTCGCGGCCGACCTCGAAGACGAGGCCATCATGCAGAAGCAAGAGCTCGCGAAGTGAAACTCGTTGACGCCAACGTCCTGCTCTATGCCGTGGACGCCGATGCGCGTCATCACGCACGGGCGAAGACGTGGCTCGACACGGCTCTGAGCTCGCGGGAGACTGTCGCGATCCCGTGGGTTTGCGCGTTGGCGTTTGTTCGCCTGGCCACAAGTTCGCGGATCTACCCGAATCCACTGCCGGTCGATGACGCCTTCGACATCCTCAATGGGTGGATGAATCGACCCAGCGTCATCAGCCCCGAGCCCGGCGCCGGACACTCCGATCGGATGCGCATGCTTCTCGCCGACGTGGGAACCGGCGGAAACCTCGTCATGGATGCTCACCTCGCCGCTCTAGCGATCGAGAATCGCGCAGAGGTCGTGACGTTCGACGGCGACTTCGGACGGTTCCCGGGTGTCGTGTGGCGGCGGCCCGGCGAATGAATCGAGGCGCGGCGCATGCCACAGAAACGACGAGGCCGCCGCATCCGAAGATGACGGCGGCCTCGCGTCCCTCCACCCTGGGGGATCGCCGACAGGCGCTCACATGGGAGGCATGAGCACCGTGTCGACGAGGTACACGACAGCGTTGGCGGTCTGAACGCCACCGCAGATGACCATGGCGTCGCCCACCATGAGGTTGTCGCCCGAACCGGTCACCTCAACGTCAGCGCCCTGCACCGTGGTGTGGGTGCCGGGAAGGTCCTCGGGCAGGATCTGACCGGGAACGACGTGGTACGTCAGGATCGAGGTCAGCAGATCCGAGTCGGTCGACAGTGTGTCGATCGTGGCCTGGTCGATCTTCGCGAACGCGTCATCGACCGGAGCGAAGACAGTGAACTCGCCACCGTTGAGGGTGTCGACGAGGTTCACGTCGGGGTTCAGTCCGCCGCTCACTGCTGCGGTGAGCGTGGTCAGTAGCGGGTTGTTGGATGCCGCGGTGGCAACCGGGTCCATCGCCATGCCATCGACGGAGCCGGCGCCCGAGGGCACAGCCTCGGCATACGCAGCGCAGCCGGAGCCCACGAGGTAGGCGGTGGCATCCATTTCCTCCATGTCATCCATGGGGGTGGTCTGCTCGGTCATCGGCGTCTGCGCCATCTCGTCGTCCATGTCCCCCGTGCTGGCGGTGGAGCAGGCGGAAAGGGCGAGTGCGGCGACGAACGCCAGCGAGGCGCCAGCTGCGACGCGCGACTTCTTGGTGATCAACATTGTTCCTCCGGTGTTGTCGGAGCCTCGTCAGGGCTCGTGGTCGTCCGCTCGTGGCGGCCTACACAGGGGTCTTCGGAAGCGCGTCGACATCGGATGGGAATTTCTTGCGGCATGCTGGACCCATGGTGATCGACGGCATGGACGTGCCAGACGACGGGGCGGGCGCCGTCGATCACGTCGCGGAGCTTCTTGAGCGCATCCCGCACGGCGATCACGAGGCTTTCGCGAGCCTCTACGACATGCTGTCGTCTCGGGTCTTCGGACTCATCCTGCGCGTCGTGGTCGACCGCTCGCAGAGCGAGGAGGTTCTGCAGGAGGTATTCCTGGAGGTGTGGCAATCCGCCGCGCGCTTCGCTCCGAACAAAGGCCAGGGCAGATCCTGGGTGCTCACGATCGCACACCGCCGAGCCGTCGACCGCGTGCGGGCTTCGCAGGCGAGCGTCGATCGCGACATCAGGGTCGGGTTCCGTGACATCGACGTCGCTCACGATGGCGTCGCCGAGCAGGCGGAACTGCGGATCGAGAGCCGACGAGTAACAGAGGCACTCACCGCCCTTCCCGAATCACAACGCGAGGCCCTCACCCTCGCGTATTTCGGGGGTTACAGTCAGAGCGAGATTGCGGCACTGGTGGGGGCGCCGCTGGGAACAGTGAAGACCCGGATGCGTGACGGCTTGTCGCGCCTGAGAGCAGAAATGGGGGTGGCCTCATGAACGAGCAGGAGTTCGCCGAGCTGTCGGCGGCGTCTGCCCTCGGCGCTCTCGACGCTGAGCAGCAGCAGGCCTTCGACCTGGCTCTCGCGATGCATCCGGAGTGGCGCGGCATCGCCGAGCGCGACCTCGAGACCGCTGCCGCGCTTGCCGACTACGCGCCCGAGGTCGATCCGCCCGCCGAGCTTCGCCACCACATCCTCACGCGGGTCGCGCTGGCGCCGCAGACGGATGCCGTGCCGCTCGGCGCGACACCGGCGCCGAGCACCGGCGCTATTCAGACGCAGTCCCGCACGCGCTGGATGCGGAGCATGTTCGCTATCGCGGCATCCTTCGTTCTTCTCGTCGCGCTCGGCTTCACCGCCGTCAGCATCAACGACTGGGCGAATCGCCCGCCCGAGGTCGTCGCGCTACAAGAGGTTCAGTCGGCACCGGATGCGCAGTCGGCGACGGCGCAGATCGAAGGTGGCGGCGAGTCCACGCTCTATTGGGCAGACTCGGTCGGAAAGGCCGTCATCGTTTCAAACGGACTTCCGCAGATCGCCGACGACCAGAGCTACGAACTGTGGTTCGTGAGAGGCGACGAGTCTCCGATCCCCGCCGGTGCGTTCGCAGCGAGTGGGCAGCGAACCGAAACCTGGATCCTCGACGGCGAGATGGAGCCGGGCGACACCATCGCCATCACGATCGAGCCTGCCGGTGGCTCCCCGACGGGCGAGCCGACCTCGGACGCTGTTGTCGCCATCCCGACCTGAGCGACGCCCATCGCGACTACCCTGGAGCGGGTGAGTGACGACCCCCGGCCCTATCACAAGCCCGTTCGCAGACCTGCCGAGCTGTTCGACCGGCTGTTCGCTGCCGAGGACCCCGCAGAGGTCTCTCGCGTCGCGCACTCCACGGCACAGGCGCTACTCTCGCGCGTCCGTGCCGAGCCCGACGATGCAGTTGTCGAGCGCCTCATCGCCTTCACTGCCGAGCACGGGATCGATGACATCGCAGAGCTGTGGTCGCGCTCACCGGCCAAGACTCTGCCCGGGGCGCTGTGGCGGCTCTACCTCGTGCAGCTGATGATCCATGACGACCCGAGCACGGCGGCTCTCACCTACGAGCGCGGCCGCGCCGCCCTCGACACGGCGGATGCCCTGATCGCCGGGGCTCCCGTGCCGGCAAGCCCCGACGAGCTCGTCACGCTCGTCGACACGATCCTGCGCGGGCTCTTCCGCGGTGACTTCGCGGTAGCTCTCGATCGCGCCGCCGCGTTCTGCCGTGTGCAGGCTGCCGGCGCGACCTACCTGGCCGACGACTACGACGCGACCGAGTCCGATCGCAGCGCAGCCTTCACCACGCGCGCACTGCGCCTGAGCGATTACGCATCCGATCTGAGCGCCTGCGCGGCCCTCTGGCGCCGCGAATCCCTCACCTGATCGGGCCACGTCCGGCATCCCGGACACGAAAGTGCCGGGCCGCAGAACGCCACCGTGCTGGTGGGCCCCTGCGGGA